>Ga0209536_100009359_pt1 | contig 14573 bp, 10 predicted proteins | sample DeeMarSeWOR28_12_FD_187461 | JGI IMG/M metagenome (GOLD analysis project Ga0209536, IMG submission 187461) | Marine sediment microbial communities from White Oak River estuary, North Carolina - WOR-2-8_12 (SPAdes) (version 2) | ecosystem: Environmental > Aquatic > Marine > Intertidal zone >...
TCAACGTCGTCTTACCATGATCAATGTGACCAATCGTGCCTACATTTACATGCGGCTTCGTCCGCTCAAACTTCTTCTTCGACATGTTACCGTCCTCCCCTTTAAGAAGTGCAAAGGGCACAATATGACGATATGCCCTATGATCTCAGTCGTTTTTTTATATATTGATGCCCTACCAGCGAAAATGGGCAAACGCTTTATTGGCTTCCGCCATCTTATGCGTATCTTCCTTTTTCTTGATTGTTGATCCTCTTTTGTTGGCGGCATCCATGAGTTCGGCCGCAAGCTTTTTCGCCATACCTTTTTCCGGGCGCTGGCGAGCGTAACCAATGACCCATCGAATCCCTAATGCAGTTCGCCGCGATGGTCGGATCTCCGTCGGGACCTGATAGGTGGAACCGCCGACGCGTCTGGATTTCACTTCTATCAGCGGTCGCACATTTTCCACTGCCTGCTCAAAAATCTTAAGCGGCGACTCTTTTGCCTTTTCTTCAATGACATCGAATGCATCATAAAGAATCGATTCTGCAATGCTCTTTTTCCCATCTTTCATGATGCAATTGATGAATTTTGAAACCAGTTTACTATCATATTTAGGATCTGGAATAACTGGTCGCTCAGGGATTTCTCTTCGTCTTGGCATGGTAACACCATTAATTCGTTTTGAAGATTCTCTATTTGTTAATCGTCGTTATGAGGCCAATACGCGGATTTTACCTTCTAAACTAACGATTTACAAATGACTAGCAACATGTTTTCACTTCGGTCTCTTGGCTCCATATTTTGATCGACCCTGCTTGCGGTCTTCAACGCCGAGGGTATCCAGCGTACCCCGGACGATATGATACCTTACGCCCGGTAGGTCCTTAACCCGTCCGCCTCGAACCAGAACAACCGAATGCTCCTGAAGATTGTGTCCGATTCCTGGAATATAAGCCGTTACTTCGACACCGGTAGTAAGGCGGACGCGGGCAACTTTTCGTAACGCCGAATTGGGCTTTTTAGGAGTTGACGTGTATACTCGTGTACAAACTCCTCGCTTTTGGGGGGCTCCCTTAAGCGCCGGCGTGTTTGTTTTTCGTTTAATCCGCTTCCTGCCTTTTCTCACCAACTGATTAATTGTCGGCATATTTCCCTCATTTTTATATAGAAATCTTGTAATTAACGCCCGGTGCTGCAAAATGACGATATGTATACATGAAGAAAAGTAAAGTCAAGCTTTTTATTGGAATTTTAATGATTTTTTTGCTATTTCCCGACTATTGTTATTAGGAGGATGGCGCCGTGTCGACTCCGACATAATTGTATAGCCGCATACCGGTCCCGGCAGGAATGAGTCTGCCCATAATCACATTCTCCTTCAGGCCCTTGAGGTGATCGACCGATCCCGCAATACTGGCATCGGTAAGGACTTTGGTCGTCTCTTGAAACGAGGCCGCGGAGATAAAACTGTCCGTACTCAGAGAGGCCTTGGTAATGCCGAGAATAAGAGGCTCCGCCACAGCCGGTTTACCGCCTTTTTCAATAACGGCTCGGTTGGCTTCTTCAAAATTCGTCTTGTCTACTTGTTCTTCCATGATAAAATCCGTGTCCCCAACGCTTACCACTTTTACGCGTCTCATCATCTGACGAACAATGACTTCGATGTGTTTGTCGTTTATGCGCACACCCTGCAAGCGGTAAACCTCCTGGACCTCATCGACTAAGTAACGCGCCAGGGAAACTTCACCTTTGATGCTGAGAATATCTTGCGGAATCGCAGAACCGCCGATAAGAGCTTCACCGGCTCGGATATAATCTCCTTCGTAGACATTAATGTGCTTGCCCCGGGGAATCAGGTATTCTTTCTTTTCGCCGACGTCTACCGGCGTGACGGTGACTTTCTGTTTGCCTTTTTTCGTGCCCTTAGAGATAGAGACATAACCGTCTATTTCACTTAACACGGCAATTTCCTTGGGTTTGCGTACTTCAAAAAGTTCGGCTACCCTCGGTAAACCTCCGGTGATATCTTTTGTTTTCGTAGTTGCTCTGGGAAGTTTGGCCACGACGTCACCGGCTTTGACTGCATTGCCTTCTTCAACCAATAAAATTGCGTTTATCGGCAGAACGTACCGTGCAACACCCGAAGACTCCGGGAGTTTAGCCGTCTTGCCGTCTTTGTCCTTGATGGAAATTCTGGGCCGTTCATCGGCACTTTTGGATTCGATAACCGTTTGACTGGATTTACCGGTGACGGGATCCACTTTCTCTTGCATCGTCCGACCGATGACAATATCTCCAAACTTAACGGTTCCGTCCACTTCGGCAATGATCGGTGTTGTAAATGGATCCCAGGTAGCCAGGAGGTCACCGGCTTTGACCTTGCTACCGTCTTTCACGTTCAGATGGGCACCATAAATGACGGGGAAGCTCTCCAATTCGCGCCCGCTATCGCTGACGATGCTGAATTTCCCTCCGCGCCGGTTCATAACCACATACTCATTCTCCGAATTCTTGGCGACGTTTAGCTCCGAAAACTTGATGGCGCCGTCCACCCTGGCTCGAATATCTGCCTGCTCGACCCGACGACTGGCGGTACCACCAATGTGAAAGGTTCTCATGGTCAGCTGGGTTCCGGGTTCACCGATGGACTGAGCCGCTAAAATGCCGACAGCCTGACCGACTTCGACCGGTCGACCATGTGCCAAATCACGGCCATAACACTTGGAACACACACCATTTTTACTTCGGCAGGTTAACACCGATCGGATTTTGGCAGTGGACAGACCGGCTTCCTCGATTTTTTGAACGACATTTTCGTCAATTTCCTGTCCGGCCTCACAGATTATTTCTTCGGTGAACGGATCCATCATATCTTCCACCGCTGTCCGTCCTAAAACACGCTCACTCAGACGTTGAATGATTTCGCCACCTTCCATCAGGGGTTCGACATCCACGCCCATCATCGTGCCGCAATCTTTTTCGCTGACCACGCAATCCTGGGCAACATCGGCCAACCGCCGTGTCAGATAGCCTGAGTTAGCAGTCTTCAGCGCCGTATCGGCCAAACCTTTGCGGGCACCGTGAGTCGAAATAAAGTACTGCAACACTGACAAACCTTCACGGAAGTTCGCAATAATAGGGGTTTCGATAATTTCTCCAGAGGGTTTCGCCATCAAACCACGCATTCCGGCAAGCTGGCGCATCTGGTCTTTGCTGCCTCTGGCACCGGAATCCGCCATCATGTAAATAGGGTTGAAACTCTCATCAATGATCGGTCTATCTTTTTTGTCCATAACCGGCTTGCCCTCTTCATCGAGCACCGGAGCTAACTTCATGGCTTCCATCATTTCATTGGCGACATCATCCGTTGCCTTGGCCCAGATGTCGACGACTTTGTTGTACTTTTCACCTTGGGTGATCAGTCCTTCGGTATATTGTCGACCGATTTCGGCGACCTGTTTCTCCGCCTTTTTTAAAATATCCTGCTTACCCTCTGGCGTGATCATCGCATCTATGGAAATGGAGAGTCCACCTTCGGTTGAGTATTTGTAGCCCAGGTCCTTCAACCTGTCAGAAAGTATCACCGTGGCTTTGGGCCCAAGATTCCGATAAACATAATCCACAAGCTCACGCAGGATCTTTTTGTCCATAACATTGTTGACAATATCAAATGGAACGGCCGGCTGTTTGGTCAGTACCTCAAAGATATGATACCCCTTATCGGCAAACAACGGGATACGATTGGTCTCTCCCGCTTTAAGTGAATACAGGGCTTCAACATCGGCATCTTCACATCCGAAGACACCTTTGAATTCATTAAAGGTTAATTTTCCAATGATGCCGTCATTTTCTTTATCGGGAGCTTGCGAATGTTTGTGCACGAGATCGAGAAACGCTTTACCCTCATCGAGTTGGTCCATAATTTGCTTGGCCTCATCCCCGGTGGCCACCATGATGTGACGCATTTCCACAATATCGACTTTCGGAATAATTTCCCACAGAAGAACTCTACCCGCAGTGGTATCATAGCGTTTGCCGTGAATACGAAGGACGATTTTCGCATGTAAATCCACAGCTTGGGCGTCGAAGGCCATGCGGACTTCCTCAGCGTTGGCAAATATTTTACCTTCACCTTTTCTGCCCATAATGCTGCGGGTCATGTAATAAATCCCCAACACGATATCTTGGCTCGGTACGATGATGGGACTGCCATTAGCCGGCGAGAGAATATTATTACTGGATAACATAAGGACCCGGGCTTCAATTTGAGCTTCAACCGACAGAGGAACATGCACCGCCATTTGATCACCGTCAAAGTCGGCATTAAACGCTGTACAAACCAATGGATGAAGCTGCAACGCTTTACCTTCGATCAGAATGGGCTCAAAGGCCTGAATACCCAGTCTATGAAGTGTTGGTGCTCGATTTAACAAGACTGGATATTCTTTGACGACTTCATCTAAGGTATCCCAAACTTCGGGGATTTCGCGCTCAACCATTTTTTTAGCGCTTTTAACAGTGGATACCAGGCCTTTTTGCTCGAGACGGTAATAAACAAACGGCTTAAACAACTCCAGTGCCATCTTTTTCGGCAAACCACACTGGTGCAGACGCAAATCCGGTCCGACGGTAATTACGGTACGACCAGAATAATCGACCCGTTTCCCTAACAAGTTCTGCCGGAACCTGCCCTGCTTTCCCTTCAAAGTGTCACTGAGGGACTTCAAGGGACGCTTATTGGTTCCGGTAATAACCCTGCCGTGGCGTCCGTTATCAAACAGCACATCCACAGATTCCTGTAACATGCGTTTTTCATTTCGAACAATGATTTCCGGGGCCTTTAAGTCGATCAGCCGCTTTAAACGATTGTTACGGTTAATCACGCGGCGATAAAGGTCATTTAAATCGGAGGTGGCAAAACGGCCGCCTTCAAGGGGTACAAGCGGGCGAAGATCCGGTGGCAGCACCGGAATGACATCCATAACCATCCAAACCGGATCAATTCCGGATCGCCTGAAAGCATCTACTATCTTGAGGCGTTTGGCCAATTTCTGTCGTTTGGCAACGGATCCGGTTTCCCGAATTTCATTCCGGAGCTCATTATAGAGCACGTCCAGGTCCAGATTCTCCAACATGGCCTGAACGGCCTCGGCACCGATTCCGACTTCGAATTTGGGCCCATACGCCTCAAGGGCTTCCTGATATTTATCGTCCGAGAGTAGCTGGCCTCGCGCCAAAGGGGTGTCTTTAGGATCAAGCACAATGTAGCTGTCAAAATAAAGGACCTTCTCCATATTTTTTAGAGTCAAATCGAGAAGATTGCCGATCTTACTCGGAAGACTTTTCAGAAACCATATGTGAGACACCGGAGTGGCCAGTTCAATATGGGCCATTCGCTCTCTTCGAACTTTAGATTGAATAACTTCAACACCGCATTTCTCACATATCACACCTCTGTGCTTCATCCGTTTGTACTTACCACAGTTACACTCATAGTCTTTCGTCGGACCGAAGATCTTTGCACAGAAGAGACCATCGCGTTCGGGTTTAAAGGTTCGATAATTTATGGTTTCAGGTTTTTTAATCTCACCATGAGACCATTTTCGGATTTGCTCCGGTGATGCCAGAGCAAGGCGAATACCCATATAACGTTTAGGATCTGTGGGTTTTGCAAAGAAATCATACAGAGTTTCCATAGCGTTTTCCTATTTTCGATTGAAAATTAATTAACGACAAAATACCTTACTTCGATATTCACCAGCTGGTATTTCAGATTTCTGTTTTTTTGCCGTAAAAAAGCACAAATTTCAGATCTACGCGCCGAATAACCTGACAGATCATGTTATTCCACATCCTCCAGAAGGGCGATGTCCAAACCCAGGGCTTGCAACTCTTTGGTCATTACCCGAAACGACTCGGGAATACCCGGCTCTAAGACATTTTGACCTTTGACGATTTTTTCATACATGCGCGTTCGACCGGCCATATCATCGGATTTGACGGTCAAAAATTCCTGCAAGGCATAAGCGGCTCCATAGGCTTCCATCGCCCATACTTCCATCTCGCCCAGACGTTGTCCACCGAACTGGGCTTTTCCGCCCAACGGCTGTTGGGTGACCAAAGAATAAGGCCCGATCGATCGAGCATGAATCTTATCGTCGACGAGGTGATGCAGTTTCATCACATACATTGTACCGACCGTAATCTTTTCATCAAAGGGTTCGCCCGTCCGTCCGTCATACAACGTGGTCTGCCCGGAACGCTCGAGGCCTGCTTCCTCAAGAAGCACTTTGATTTCATCCTCTTTGGCGCCGTCAAAAACCGGTGTGGCCATAAACACACCATCTTTGTAACGTGACGCCAATTCGACGAGTTCTTTCTCATCCATGCTGTTGATAATTTTTTTATTCGACGGTTCAGAGAATATCTTCTTCATTTTGTCCCGTAGAGCTTTACTTTTTTGCTCTTCGAGTAACTCGTTCAACTGATCACCAAGTCCTTTGGCGGCCCTGCCCAAATGAATTTCCAAAATTTGTCCAACATTCATTCGGGAAGGTACACCCAGCGGGTTCAGAACCATGTCAACCGGCGTACCGTCTTCAAAATAAGGCAAATCCTCAATCGGTAGAATTCTCGAAACAACCCCCTTGTTGCCGTGGCGACCGGCCATTTTATCTCCAACGGACAACTTGCGTTTCATGGCCACATAAACCTTAACCAACTTAATAACACCAGGGGGTAAATCATCGCCCTTTTCGTAGCGTCCCACTTGCTGTTCATACGCCAATCGGCAAAGCTCGCACTGGTCACGATAGCGCTCGAGAATATCATGCACCTGTTGTGTCATCGTGGGGTCTTTCAGTACAATACCTTCAAGATGTGCAATGGGGATCTTAGCCAGTGTGTTAGAATCAATTTTGGCGCCATTAGCGATCAACACCTTTTTGCCCCTTTTTAATTGGGCATACACTTTTTGTCCGACCAAAAATTCTTCAAGCTGGGAGCGAACCACATCTTCCACAACGGCCAGCTCATCGTCACGGTCTTTTTCGAGAGAGGAAATTTCTTCATCCTCAATTAGCCGGGTGCGATCATCTTTTTCAATACCTCTCCTGGAAAACACTTTGGCATCAATGACGATACCCTGAACGCCGGGGGGTACACGCAGGGAGGTATCTTTCACATCTCCGGCCTTCTCGCCGAAAATCGCCCGTAACAATTTTTCTTCAGGCGAAAGCTGTGTTTCCCCTTTCGGAGTAATCTTTCCGACGAGGATATCTCCCGGATTGACCTCGGCGCCCAACCGTATGATGCCGCTTTCATCCAGATTCTTTAATGCTTCTTCTCCGACGTTCGGAATATCTCTTGTAATTTCTTCTTTCCCAAGCTTGGTATCCCTGGAGACGATCTCGAATTCCTCGATATGTACCGACGTATAAACGCCATCTCTGACCAGTCGTTCACTGACCAAAATCGAATCCTCAAAGTTATATCCACCCCAGGGCATAAAGGCAACAGTTACATTTTTCCCGAGTGCCAGTTCACCTTGTTCTGTCGCGGGTCCATCGGCAATAATTTCATTGGCTTTCACACGTTGACCTTTGCGAACAATGGGTCGATGATTGAAACATGTGTTTTGGTTGGACCGGATAAATTTGGAGAGATTGTAAATGGTCACATCTTTCTCGTTCGGGTCGTCGGAAGGATCATGTTTGAGTACAATCCGAGATGCATCAACATCCACCACCAGGGCATCGCGCTGGGCAACGATTGTCACACCCGAATCTTTGGCCACAACCTCCTCAATACCGGTACCAACCAACGGGGCCTGGTTCATAAGCAGAGGAACCGCCTGACGCTGCATATTGGATCCCATCAATGCCCGGTTGGCATCATCATTTTCAAGAAACGGAATGAGCGACGCGGACACGCTAACCAACTGGTTGGGAGAAATATCCATCAATTCAATTTCGTCACGATTGACCATCATGAATTCGCCCGCAACACGCGACGTGACCAGAGGATTAATGTATTCCCCTTGATCGTTCACCGCCGCATTGGCCTGGGCAATAGGATGATCTTTTTCTTCGAAGGCATCCAGGAATCTGACGTCCCGCGAGACCTTGGCTTTTTCAACAACTCTGTAAGGGGTTTCAATAAAACCGTAATCGTTCACCCGAGCGTAGGTACTCAGGGATACAATCAAACCGATGTTTGGGCCTTCCGGGGTTTCGATCGGGCAAATTCGTCCGTAATGGGACGGATGCACGTCACGGACCTCAAAACCAGCACGTTCACGAGTCAGTCCACCGGGACCCAAAGCGCTCAAGCGCCGCTTATGGGTCGTTTCTGACAAGGGATTGGTCTGATCCATAAACTGAGATAATTGGCTGGTCCCGAAAAATTCTTTGACAACAGCCGTTACCGGCTTTGGATTCACCAGGTCATGAGGCATAAGCGCATCCACTTCCTGCAGACTCATGCGCTCTTTGATCGCACGCTCCATCCGAACCAATCCGATACGGTACTGGTTTTCCAGAAGTTCTCCAACCGCACGGACTCTACGGTTTCCAAGATGATCAATGTCATCAACCACACCTTGGGTATCTCGAAGTTCAATCAACGCTTTGCTGGTTAACAAAATATCTTCTTTGCGTAGAATATTGAGATTTATTTCAGTGCTGATCCCCAATCGTTGATTAATTTTCAAACGTCCAACCCCGGAAAGATCATAATACGTCGATCTAAAGAAGAGATTATCAATAAAATCTTGAGCCACCTCTGGTGTCGCCGGGTTTCCCGGCCGCAGTCTTCTATAGATCTCAATTAGGGCTTCCTCTTTAGATTCAACCTTATCCATTAATAGCGTTTTACGAATCGAATCACCTGATGTATATCCATCGATAAAAAGTAGATCTAATTCATTGATACCGGCGTCGGCAAGCCGGGCCAGATTTTCCTCATTGACCGTTTCATTGGCTTTTACGATGAGTTCGCCGGATTTTGGATCCGGTATGTTGACTGCAAATGCGCGTTCGATGACTTCCTCACCATCAATGGGAATCATGTCGGCGTCAGTTGCTTTCAGGCGATTGATCGCCCGCTGGGTGAACACACGCCCCTTTCTGACAAGGACATCACCGGTTTGAGGGTCTTTAACATCTTTGCTGGCGCGTTGACCTTTTAGAAAATCTTCATTGAATCGTTTGTAAAATCTCTTGCCCCGAACGATGATTTTCTCCATTCTGTAAAAATACGCCAGTAGATCCTCAACCGTGTAACCAAATGATTTAAAGAGAATTGTAACCGGAAATTTACGGCGCCGGTCGATTCGAATGTAGACAATATCTTTCGGATCAATCTCCATATCAATCCAGGAACCGCGCACCGGAATAATTCGGGAGCTGTAGATAATTTTCCCGCTTGAATGACTTTTACCTTTGTCGTGATCAAAAAAGACGCCGGATGACCGATGCAGCTGGCTGACAACCACACGTTCCGTCCCGTTAATAATAAATGTACCCTTTTCGGTCATTAACGGTATGGTGCCGAAGTAGATCTCCTGTTCTTTAATATCACGGATATTCGAAACACCGCTTTCAGAATCGATGTCATAGACCACCAGCCGAACGGTAATGCGAATAGATATTTCATAGGTCATACCCCGGTGTATGCACTCTTCAATACTATGCTTCACTTCCCCGAATCGGTATGATACAAATTCAAGCGACGCACTACCGGTGAAATCTTTGATTGGAAAAACGGATTTGAAAACAGCTTGCAAACCGATATCCCTGCGCTTTTCCGGTGGGATATTCATTTGCAAAAATCGTTGAAATGATTCGCGTTGCATCCCGATCAAATCCGGAATATCGACGATTTTCTTAATTTTGCCAAAATTTTTCCGAATGCGCTTGTTTGATATAAGGCTTTCAGACATGGCATCTCCCATTATTATTTTTCATGGTTAGCTGTCGGTTGGCCGCCACACCAGCTATGGAACCTCTTGCCCGCAAATCTGAGAGGGCGCTTAAGGTGTAAACGAACCTCAAAATGATTACCTATAATTTCTGCAGAATGACACGTATCATTGTGCAACCATTACGTTCAGTATGGGCGACCCTATACGGTAGTTTTAGTATCAACGTTGCACAGGACGCACACGCAATTTAAAAAATGCTGTGTATCGTAAGTCTTGTTGGTTGCCGGCAGCCGGTCGCCTTAAAAACACACCGCTCGATAAAAACCGTCTCTGCGTTTTGTAACGAGTCCGTCGGAGACGGAACGACCGGCAACTGCCAAGGGATTACTTGATTTCAACCTGTGCACCAGCTTCTTCAAGCTGAGTTTTAACTTTTTCAGCTTCGTCTTTCGGAATTCCCTCTTTGACGGCTTTTGGCAGCGCATCGACCAACTCTTTTGCGTCTTTGAGGCCCAGTCCGGTTAATGCTCTTACCTCCTTGATGACTTGGATCTTTTTGTCACCATGTGCCAATAGCATAACGTCAAATTCCGTCTTTTCTTCCTCTTGGGCTGCTCCACCGGCCGCATCCGCCGGACCGGCAGCCATCATTGCTACCGGCGCGGCTGCAGAGACGCCAAATTTTTCTTCCATTTCTTTTATCAGTTCGGATAATTCCAAAACCGACATGCTTGCAATAAACTCAATTACATCTTCCTTATTGATATCTGCCTTTGCCATATTTTCCTCCGGTTTAATGTTTAAATTATTTTGCCGATGATAGGTTCATCGTTTGTTTAAATCTTAGTGATCTCGAGCAATCGATGTAACAATTTATCTAAAATACGTGACCAACGATTTAAATTGGCACTGACACCCTTTACCAGAACTCAGGTTGACATCATGCTGCTTCTTTTTGATCCCGTATGGCTACCAGCACATTTACCAGTGCTCTCGGAATTTCAGCAATGGTCCTAACAAATGATGTTGGAACCATATTTAATGTTGACAGAAGCTGACCCAGAAGAACTTCTCTGGAAGGTAGTTTGGAAAGCGCTTTGATCGCATCAGCATCAAGCAACTTACCATTCATAACGCCGACTTTTATTTCAAGCCGTTGATTTTCTTGCGCAAATTTGGTTAAAATCTTCGCCGGAGCGACTGGGTCTTCATAGCTTAGCGCGATCGCACTGGGCCCTTTGAAGAAATCTCGAATCAATGCGACCTCGGTATCTTCCGAAGCTCTCACAAGCAGGCTGTTTTTAACCACCTGATATTCAATGTCTTCTTTGCGGAGCCTACGTCGCAAATCATTAATTGACGTAACGTCCAACCCTTTGTAGTCCGTAAGGACGACAATTGCAGATTTTGAAAACCGATCTTGCAAGTCTTCAGTTATTTTTTTCTTCTCATCTAATCTCAATCGGAAATGTCACCTCCTCTCCTGATCTGACAAATCAACCGGAGGTAATTGGCTATTCGTACCCTATGATGTCGATCTGGACTCTCTGGCTGACCAGCTCGCTATCACATAGCTGCCTCGGTAGGCCGGCAATGCCGATTATACACAATCGAGTTAGCCACTAGAAAGTGAACCTACGGTCTCTGACAGAATTATTTTTTCTAAAAGTTAAATTTTGTGCATGGCATTGATCGCACACAATAAGCCATTGCGACTGCTGATCAGGGATAGTATTAATCTCCTGTGACTTTAAGGAATAGCCGAAATCGAACATGAAATTAATTGACTGCTGTTGATTATTTAACCAGGTCCTTGACATGGACAGCATCAATTTTGATTCCGGGTCCCATCGTGGTTGATATGGCGATGCCCTTAAGGTAAGTTCCCTTACTTGAAGCCGGCTTAAGCCGAATGATGGTATCCAAAAAGGCCGTAATATTCTGAAGGATTTTCTCAACACCAAAAGAAACTTTTCCCATCGGCGCATGCACGATACCAGCTTTTTCCACTCGAAAATCGATTTTGCCGGCTTTAAGCTCATTGACTGCCTTGGCAATGTCAAACGTAACGGTTCCGGTCTTAGCATTGGGCATGAGGCCTCTGGGGCCGAGCAATTTTCCAATTTTCCCAACCGTGCCCATCATGTCGGGAGTTGCCACGGCTTTGTCAAACCCGTACCATCCGCCTTTGATTTTTTCGATTAGGTCGTCATTTCCAACAAACTCAGCACCTGCGTCTTGCGCTTCTTTTTCTTTCTCGCCCTTAGCAAAAACAAGAACTTTGACATCTTTGCCGGTTCCATTCGGAAGAATCACGCTGCCTCTGACCATCTGATCAGCGTGTCTGGGATCAACTCCTAACCGAACAGCAACATCAACGGATTCATCGAATTTGGCATAAGATGATTCCAACGTCATCTTCACCGCTTCTTCAAAACCACTCGATGCCCCGGCGTTCACCTTATTCTTGGATTCTATATACTTCTTACCCCGATTCGGCATCTCTATCATCGTCTCCTTGCATCGAATTTCATGTTTTCTGTCACCCGTTGCCAGAAAATGAGCCGATCTGATGCCCAACTCGCAACGTATGACCGTTTTTATCCAACTTCAATCCCCATGCTTCTGGCCGTTCCTTCAATGATTTTGCAGGCAGCATTTAGGTCATTGGCGTTTAAATCAACCATTTTTTGTTTGGCGATCTCTTCAACCTGCTTCCGGGTAACGGTTCCCACCCGTTCACGCTTGGGATCACCGGCACCTTTGGCGATTTTGGCTGCTTTTTTGAGCAACACGGCTGCAGGTGGTGTTTTCGTGATAAATGTAAATGATCGATCTTGGTATACGGTTATAACCACCGGAATGATCATTCCTTCATCTTGGGCAGTTTTGGCATTAAACGCCTTACAAAAGTCCATAATATTGACACCATGCTGACCCAGTGCGGGTCCTATCGGTGGGGAGGGGTTAGCCTTGCCCGCTTCCACCTGAAGCTTAATTAACGCCATTACCTTTTTAGCCATGTTTTCGTCTTCTCCTCAGTAGTCAATGACTTTAATTATGATCACCCAAATGGTGAAATCAGATCCTATTTGGGCAGGGGTTAATGTTGGCTATTCCGTGAACTGATTCTTTTATACGTTAGCCTCTTATAATTTTTGGACCTGTACAAAGTCCAATTCCACCGGAGTTGAACGGCCGAATATACTCACCAGTACTTTTATTTTGCCTTTTTCTTGATTAACTTCTTCCACTGTACCGTTAAAATTTGTAAACGGCCCATCAATGACACGAATTTCATCACCGGATTCAAAGAAATACTTCGGCTGAGGTTTCAATTTACCTGCTGCCATGCGGTTTAATATCTGGTCAGCTTCCTCGTCGGAAAGAGGTGTCGGTTTTTTACGCCCTCCTAAAAAACCGGTTACTTTTGCTGTATCATTCACAATATGCCAAGTTTCGTCATTAAGTTCCATTCGGACCAAGATGTAACCAGGATAAAACTTTCGGGAAGATGTCTTCCGTTTACCTTTAACCAGTTCGACAATCTCTTCCGTCGGTACCAAAACTTCACCGAATTTTTCAGAATGAGAGGCTGCTGCAATACGCTCTTCCAGGGCTGCTTTGACTTTGTTTTCAAAGCCCGAATATACATGGACAATGTACCATTTTAACGCCACTCTTTTCTCTCCTCATGCTATCGAAGAACGATACGAATCAAACTGGATAGACCCATATCAACCACTCCAAGAAAAAGGGATATGAGCATCACCAGCGCAATAACAACCACAGTGGAGCCAATGGTCTGTTTCCGCGACGGCCACGCTACTTTCTTCAGCTCTACCTTGACCTCTCGCAAAAATTGGATGCTTTTGGTCAGGATATTGTCTTTGGGCTTTACAGCTGCAGGGCTAGACGTAACCAGTTGCTTTTTTTGCGGCGGGGCCTGTTTCTTCTTCCGAATTTTAGCGGGATCCTGACTCAGAATAACCTTATTGACAGCATTTGTCTTGGCACCCTTTGCAGGCTCAGGTGATGTTTTCGCAATGCTTAGCTTTTTCTTCTTTTTTGCCCCCGATGTCTTTTTTTTCTGTATCCGTCCCATTATGCTCCAAAAATGATGAAAGCTCAAAGCTGCAAAGGTGTCAGACGTCTTTCCATTCTTTAATTACTAAGCTTTGAGCTTAATTACAAAAAGGTGGCAGGCCAGGAGGGATTCGAACCCCCAACACCCGGATTTGGAGTCCGATGCTCTACCGTTAGAGCTACTGGCCTGCATCATCTGATTCTAAGTTTGTCGCATATCAATTTAGCAACTTTCAATTATCTGCCAATTTGCCTAGGTTTTATTATCGATTCACCTGTTGGAATCCAAAACGGATAATCCGTTAACCATCAGTTTCTATTTGGTTTCTCTATGAGGCGTATGCTTGCGGCAGAACCTGCAATATTTATTAAACTCCAGTTTATCCGGTGTCGTTCGCTTGTTCTTGGTTGTCGTGTAATTTCTGCGTTTGCATTCCGTACATGCTAGGGTAACAATAACTCTCACCTGAAGAACTCCTTACAGTTATTCAATAATATCGCTGACCACACCGGCACCCACCGTGCGGCCACCCTCACGAACCGCAAAGCGCAACTCCTTCTCCATCGCAATCGGCGTTATCAG
>Ga0209536_100009360_pt1 | contig 14571 bp, 19 predicted proteins | sample DeeMarSeWOR28_12_FD_187461 | JGI IMG/M metagenome (GOLD analysis project Ga0209536, IMG submission 187461) | Marine sediment microbial communities from White Oak River estuary, North Carolina - WOR-2-8_12 (SPAdes) (version 2) | ecosystem: Environmental > Aquatic > Marine > Intertidal zone >...
TCCGCAGTCCGTCCGGCCTAATCCCAATTCTTTATGAAACCTTAATGAAACATTTATGGTATCTTCATGATATTTATGCTTGCCTCCAGATACGTGTGCTAACCTTTTGATAGGTGGTACAGCAGTTATCCTTCAAGACCTTACTGAACCACCTGCTTTAACAGCCAAATCAACTTAGCCGGAAGGTCCGGTTCTTCTTCTAAATTAGGGGGGACACATGAAAGAGAAGATACTACTGGTTGATGATGATGTTGAGTTTGCGGAAATTGCACAGACATGGTTGCGGAATGCAGGATACGATGTCCTGACTGAGGAAAACGGAAAAGCTGGTTTACGCCGCTTCTACAGCAGCCGCCCCAACCTGGTACTCCTGGACGCCAATATGCCCCAGATGGATGGATACGATGTCTGTCATCGCATCCGTGACATAAGCGACACACCCGTCATCATGGTTACCGTCAACGGGCGTCCGTCTGACCTGCTGAGAGGCTTTGACCTCGGGGCTGATGACTACATGACCAAGCCGGTCGATTTCTCCGAGCTGGTGGCCCGGGTTGCGGCCATCCTGCGCCGGTGCTCCATGGAAATGCCGGAGGAAGTCTCCGAAACCTTCCATAATGGCGATATAGAGATCGACTGGAGGAGCCACCAGGTCTATGTCAGGGGAGAGGTGGTGAAGCTATCGCCAACTGAGTTCAAGCTGCTATCGTGCCTAATCAAGAACCGCGGCTGGATAGTTACCCACGAACAGCTCCTGCAGAAGGTCTGGGGACCGAACTACGTCGGTGACAAGTCCTTCGTCAAGCTGTATATCAGATACCTGCGACAGAAAATCGAAGAGAATGCGCACAAACCTCAGATAATCCTGACCGAGAGGGGTATTGGCTACCGCTTTACCGTCTAAGGTAAACGAGCCTGGTGGCCCTGGACACCTGACAAACAAAATAGAAGACTACCTGAAGGGAAGTGAGAGAGCTTCCCTTCTTTATTTGCGGCGGCAAGCGATTTTGGCTTGATTCAGTACAGATAGACTGATAATACTGTAACTATCATCCGTAATTCCTGTGTGGAAGTGGAACGGTCCAAGGGGGACACCCCCTTGGTATCCCCCGTTTCGAGGGGTTCCACCCCTCGAGCACCCCAAAACGGTGTGCAGGTAATTTTTAAACAAGGGCCGTTTGCACCTTATAGGCAAGCTTTATTCATGCAGAACATCTTTAGTCAGGCCAAAGGCTAATAAATAAAGGAAGTACAGCCTCAGAAGTAAATTACATGCCAGCACCTCAAAAGCAGTTTTAAGGGGCTATATAACTCTGTGTCATTTCAAGGGAAGTCTAAGAGGGGTGCAGACCTTACATTCTCGATGGGGAGTTCTAGAAGACGCAGCACATTAAATACTATTACATGGGTGTTTAAGAGGGCCACGAATTTTACATTCCGACGGGGGAGTTTAAGAGGGGCTTCGCTCCTCTTTTCTCATTATTCCCCCTTCCCCGCTGGGGAAGGGGTTCATCCTGAAGGATTTTCCCTGAAGGGGACACAGGGGGATGGGGCCATCACCACTAAACAGGATGTCACTAATTCTATAAATGAGCACATGGTTTTGACGGTGAGAAGCGCTCGTGCTAGAATCCGAGCGAAGACCAGAGAGCCAGGAGGGAAAAGACATTGAGCTGGAAGGACAGGCTAAAGGGTGATTCTGTTTCCTGGTTACTCGAATCCGACGAGCATCAACCAGCCGTTCGTTATTTCGCCCTTCGTGATATTCTGGAGCGCGGGGAGGAGGAAGCTGAGGTCAAAGAAGCACGGGCGGCTATAATGTCTTCCGGGCCGGTACCCGTCATACTGGCCAATCAGGAACCGGAAGGATACTGGTGCCAGCCAGGACCGGGCTACGGCCCCAAGTATCAGGGTACGGTATGGCAGGTGATTTTTCTGGCCCAGCTGGGGGCCGATGGCAGTGACCCAAAGGTGAAGGCCGGGTGCGAGTATATCCTGTCTAACACCGTTGCCAAACACGGGGGCTTTGCCATATACGGCACCCCTTCATCCTTCATCCATTGTATGGCCGGCAACTTGGGGGCAGCCCTGCTGGACCTCGGCTGGCATGGCGAGCCGCGTCTACAGACCGCTCTAGAGTGGCAGGCCCGGTCCATTACCGGCGTTGGGGTCGCCCCGCGCGTCAGCAAAAACAAGGTGGAACGTTACTACGCGTCCAATCCCGGCCCCGGATTTGCCTGCGGGGCCAATGATGGCCTGCCCTGCGCGTGGGGAGCGGTCAAGGCGATGCTGGCCATGGGCAAAATCCCGCCTACGGCACGCAGCCAGGTAGTACAGTCAGCCATTAAGCAGGGGATAGAGTTTCTACTGAGCCGCGACCCCGCAGTGGCAGACTATCCCTTCGGTTACGGGAACAAGCCCAGTTCCAGCTGGTTTAAATTCGGCTATCCCGTCGGATACGTCACTGACGTACTTCAGAACCTGGAAGCACTAGCTGCCCTAGGACAGGCCCGGGACGAGCGACTGGCCGGTGCGCTGGCGATGGTGGAAGAAAAGCAGGATGCCCGGGGGTGGTGGAAGCTGGAGTACACCTACAACGGAAAGACCTGGGTCGATATCGAAACAAAGGGGCAGCCCAGCAAGTGGGTTACCCTGCGCGCTATCCGAGTATTAAAGGCTGCCTATCCGGAATGAGGTTGTCCGCCTTTAGACACCCTGCTTGCTTCACAGCTTGAGATACCATAGCAGACGTGTTTCGTGTTCACTCTCCGGGTAACCCATATAGGCATACCGCTCGATATGCCAGAGCTTGCAGCCCTGCCCGGCATAGAATTTACAGGCGGGCACATTTGTATTTTGTGTCTCTATTTTCAACTGCTCGCATCTCTGTTGCCGTGCCCAGTCGGCGACATGTTGAAGGAGACTGGCACCGACGCCACGCCGTCTCATGTCCGGATGGATGCGAATGTCGAAAAGCTGGGCGAACCTCTCGTCCAGGTCACCGATATAGCGGCCGGGCACAACAATGGCACCACCCACATGGCGTTCTTCGATAAAGGCCATAAAGACACCCCAGTTGGACATGTCGAATCTCTTGAGCCAGCGTGTCGGCCCCTCTCCCCTGGCCGCATCGTAGTCCTTCACGTAAGGTCGGGCTATTTTCTCCTCGCGTAATGCGATTCCAGCCAGACCTTTTTCTTCAGGCTCGACGCTGAAGACCGACTCCACCAGGAAGGAAATCGGTACTTCTGAATAGCGCGACAGGGTATCGAAGTTTGCTTGAACTGTTTCAATTGTTGTCATGCAGCCTCTTCGTAGGCGACGACCCTGATGATACCAATGGCGGCGCCACTGTCGTCGGTGGTGCAGGTGTCACTGACCGAGATTACCCTCCGGCCCTCTTTCTCTCCGAGAAAGGCATTCACCTGTTCATCGAGCTGGCTGAGTTCCTGCTTGGTCTGAAAGACCTTGAGCGGGGAGGTGAAAGTCTTAACCTTTGTCATGGTGCCCTCCTGCGAATTTTTCCGTGTGCCGATTATACCATGATGAAATGCCTGCCGCACGGATGTAATCTTTTAGCAAGTTACGAATGATAAAAACCAAGGAGGACACCCCCTCGAACATCCTAGCGTGGAGTGAGGAGGATTTCTCGGGTATATCCACCCATACTTGTCACTACGACGATCTGAGTGACACGGCAATCTGTTTTCAAGGGGGACACCCCCCTTGAACAGCCTGAAGCGGTGTGAGAATCATTTCTCGGGTATATCCACCCACACTTGTCATTACGACGATCTGAGTGACATGGCAATCTGTTTTCAAGGGGGACACCCCCTTGGAATCCCCTGTTTCGAGGGGTTCCACCCCTCGAGCACCCCAAAACGGTGCGGGGGCTGATTCTTATGCAAGTACCTTCATACCTTATAGGCGAGCTTTCCTCTAAGTGAAATACTCTTTACTCTGCCCGCAGACTAATAGGGGGAGTTTAAGAGGGGCTTCGCCCCTCTTTTTAACAAAATCCCCCCTCCCCAGTGGGGAAGGGGGACACAGGGGGATGGGGCTTCCACCACCAAACAGACCTGTTTCCGCAGGAGCCGGGGTGTGCTATAATCAGCCCATGAAAAAAGAGCTGATGGATATTCTGGTCTGTCCGATGTGCAAGGGGGATCTCGAACTTACGGTCGATGAGGAGAATGAGAGGGAGATAGTAACCGGTTGCCTTTACTGCGTCAAGTGTGATATACGCTACCCGATTACGGACACCATCCCAAACCTGCTGCCACCGGAATAACGTGCCAGTTTTGTTTTAGTCGGGACTGTAACTGACCCAGCTCTGAGGGGTCTCCCAGACCTCGATGCTGGCGATGGAGACCGGCTCCCCTGCCAGTTTCGGCTTGAGTTCCCGGTAAACGGTGGCGGCGATGTTCTCCGAGGAAGGGTTTATCTGGTCGAACGGCGGGACATCATTGAGACAGGTGTGGTCGAACCGCGACAGGATATCGCCGAGGTGCTGCTTCATCAGAGTAAAATCGTAGGCCAGGCCGATATCATCTAGTTTGGTTGCAGTCAATCTGGTGACAACCCTGTACCGGTGTCCATGCAATGACTCACACTTACCCTGATAGCCCCTGAGAAAGTGCGCCGCATCGAAGTGCTGCTCGATTGCTATCGTGTACATCTTGCCAGCCTAACCACCATTCGATAGCTTGAAGACGCCCTGCACGCCCTGTTTCAGTGCCGCCAGCATCTTTTCGGCGGTCTTACCACTGACCGGGTGTATCAGCTTCGGGGCTATCTCAACGAGGGGAACGAGGACGAAGGCCCTTTCTTCGATTCTGGGATGGGGGACTATCAACTGGCGGTTCTTGATAACCTTATCGCCGTAGAACAGGATATCGATATCGAGCGAGCGGGGAGCGTTAGGCTTGTCCCGTATGCGGCCCAGCTTAAATTCAATCCCCTGTATCAGCGTCAATAGCTCCAGCGGCGCCAGCCTGGTCTGAATCCGGACTACCTGATTGAGAAAAAGGGGCTGGTCCGGGTTACCCACCGGCTCGGTCTCATAGGTGGAGGAGACTTTCCGCACTTTAACGCGTTGCGCCAGCAGCTCCAGCGCCATGTTCAGGTTGTGCTGGCGGTCACCCAAGTTAGAGCCGAGACTGAGATAAACATTAACCGGTCTAGATTCTGCTGTCATACTACCCAATTATATCACAGAGGAGAGGACAAGGTAGTATTACCAGGAAACGTCCACCCCCCGCTCCTCAAGCTGTGGTATATAGACCTCGATTGATTCTATACCTAGCGGGTTATCGGTAAGGTAGAGCTTGGTCAGGTTAGGTAGAGAAATCAGAGGTGAAATATCTGTTATTTCATTCCCGCTGAGAGAGAGCGCGTGGATATTAGACAGAGAAGCAAGGGGTGTAATATCTCTTATCTGGTTAGCACCTACTAAGAGCAAGTTAAGGTTAGGCAGGGAAGACAGAGGCGTGATATCACTTATTTGGTTTTCAGCGAGCAAGAGCGATTCGAGATTAGTTAATGGAGCTAGAGGTGAGACATCAGTTACCTGGTTCCTAGAAAGATATATATGGTTGAGATTAGTTAGCGAAGACAGAGGTGTGATATCACTTATCTGGTTATCACCAAGATAAAGACGGGTGAGACTATTCAGCGAAGCTAGAGGTGAGATATCATGTATCTGGTTCTCATTAAGGGCTAGCTGTGTCAGGTTCGTTAGGAAGGCCAGAGGCGAGACATAACTTATCTGGTTGGTACAAAGCTCAAGTGCTTCGAGATTGGTCAGGTGAGACAGCGGCGATATGTCGCTCACATTATTATCCCAGAGATTCAGTTAGGCCAGGTTTTTTGAAGAAGCCAGAGGAGAAACGTCACTTATCTGGCCGTTGGTAAGCACGACCCCGGTGAGTTTGGTCAGATGACCCAGCGGTGAGATATCGCTAATATTGTTCCCCTCAATGTAGAGTCCTTCAAGGTTAATACAATACTCCAGTCCGGTGAGGTCGGTGATATCACTATACAGAACCTCGAGAGAAACAAGCCTTTTCAGGTCTGAAGAGAGTATGGTTCCTTCGGGCTTTCTGAGTTCTTCCCTGATAGCCGCCTCGAGTTCAGGGTCAGGGAATATGACCTCTATGGGGCCACATACAACGAGTACTCCTCGTTCTTCTAGCTGAGGAATATAGTCCTCGATTGAGGTGTTGCTTAAAGGATTACCCTCAAGATACAGCGTTTTAAGCTTGTCTAAAGAAAGCAAGGGTGAGACGTCACTAATCTGGTTGTCATTAAGGTACAGCCAGGTCAGATTATTCAGAGGAGTTAGTGGCGAGATATCGCTTACCTGGTTGCCCTCAAGCCAGAGCAGAGTGAGATTAGTACAGTTCTCCATACCATCCAGTGTGGTGATGCCACTGTACTTAGCCTCGATGCTGGTAATATCTTCAAGGTCCGAGGTGAGTATGACACCCTCGGGCTTATCGATTCTCCACCTTATATATTCCTCAAGACCTGCGTCGGCGAATTTTACCTCTTTGGGGCCGCAGGCCATCGGCACGCCACTCATCAGGAGAATGATTACTATTATCAGAGCAATATTTGCCAGCCGCATTGTGTATCCCATTTTGATGACCATTGCTATACTTCTGTAGTACGCAAACGATAGCACCAAGGCACTGGTCTGTCAATACCTGGAATTAGATGGGTTAGGCCCTCAATATTAGCCTCGGTATCCTTGTTCCGGCAGGTATCCGGACGGTATTTATGTTGATGGTCGTGGCATGCCAGTTTTTCACATATCCCCTGCACTCAAAAATAGTTGACACAGAATCTAAGAAAATGGTAGTATTTTATGTTTGGCTTTCTTATCCGGTTCAGGCGTGGCGGTTTGAAGAATAAGTCTTCAATTTGAAGATTAAGTCTTGACCTGCTATAGTTTATCCCAGATGGATGGGCTAAGGCTCATCCATTAAATTGTGGAGGACAAAAAATTGCCAACTATCAGTCAGCTTGTCCGTAAAGGACGGAGGTCGGCCAAGGGAAAGGTCAAGACCCCCGCCCTGCACTACGGCTATAATGCCCTGAAGAACCGGATGTGGTGGGGGGGCGGCTCTCCGCAGAAGCGGGGCGTCTGCGTGCAGGTGAAGACCACCACTCCGAGGAAGCCGAATTCGGCACTACGCAAGATTGCCAGGGTGCGGCTGACCAACGGCATGGAAGTAACTGCCTACATCCCGGGGGAGGGGCATGAGCTGCAGGAGCACTCGGCGGTGCTCGTCCGCGGGGGGCGGGTCAAAGACCTGCCCGGTGTCCGCTACCATATCGTGCGGGGGGCACTGGATGCTGACGGCGTGGTTGGGCGCCGCAAGGGACGCAGTAAATACGGGGCCAAGCGTCCCAGGGCTGTGGCTGAGATTGGATAGGAGCAACAATGTCTAGGCGGGCACGAACAATAAAAAGACCACAGGTCAGACCTGATGCCAAGTATCAGAGTGTTGTCCTGGCCAAGATGATAAATAAGATTATGCTTAATGGGAAAAAGAGCACAGCCGAGCGTATTGTCTACGATGCCCTGGACATCATGGAACAGCAGGGCTCCAAATCTCCGCTTACGGACACGGAACTGGCAATAAGAAATGTCACACCTCAGCTCAAGGTCAAGTCGCGTCGTGTTGGCGGCGCAACCTACCAGGTACCAATAGAGGTCAGCCAGAAAGTGGGGCTATCACTAGCCTTACGCTGGCTGGTAGATTCGGCCAGAGCGCGGAGTGGTAAGTCGATGGCAGAGAAACTGGCCGCAGAACTCAGTGACGCCTCAAAGGGGCAGGGGGTCACGGTAAAAAAGCGTGACGATACTCATCGCATGGCTGAAGCCAACAGGGCCTTTGCCCACTACAGATGGTGAGAGGTGGTCCACGATTAGTCACAATTCAAGCACCGCAATAAGGGGTACTATGCCCAGGAGTTTTTCACTCGAACGAATACGAAATATTGGTATTATCGCTCATATTGACGCTGGTAAGACCACCGCCACTGAGCGCATACTGTATTATACCGGGCTGACCTATAAAATCGGCGAGGTGGATGAAGGCACGGCCGTAATGGACTGGATGGAACAAGAAAAGGAACGCGGCATTACCATCACGGCGGCGGCGATAACATGCTACTGGCAGGACCACCGTATCAACATCATTGATACGCCGGGGCATGTGGACTTCACCGCCGAGGTCGAACGTTCCCTCAGGGTACTGGACGGCGGTGTGGTCCTCTTCGACGGTGTCGCCGGAGTCGAAGCACAGTCGGAAACAGTATGGCGGCAGGCAGACAGGTACCGGGTGCCCAGAATCTGTTTCGTTAACAAGATGGAACGGATTGGTGCCGATTTTTACCGGACTGTCTCGATGATAAAGAGTCGGCTGGGGGCCAAGCCCCTGCCGTTGCAATTGCCTATCGGTGAAGGAGAGTCATTCAGGGGTATTATTGACCTCATAGATAACAAGGCCTGGGCCTATGACGACGACCCGAAAGTGCTGCCACAGGAGATAGCTATTCCTGAATCAGAGCAGGCGCGGTGTGCCGAATACCGTCAGGCAATGATAGAGAGGCTGGCTGAGGTTGATGACGACATCCTGATAGCATACCTCGAGGGTGGTAACATCGAGGCCGCGGACGTGAGACAGGCAGTGAGGAGAGCCACCCTAGCGGACAAAGTGGTACCGGTCCTCTGCGGCAGCGCCCTGAGGAATATGGGTATCCGCAAATTATTGAACGCGATTGTAGATTATTTGCCATCTCCCGTGGATATGCCCCCGGTACGGGCGACTGATACCAAGACGGGTATCGAGGTCACCCGTCCTGCCGAAGACGATGCCCCGTTTTCAGCGTTGGCCTTCAAGGTCGTCACCGACCCCTACATGGGCAGGCTGGTCTATTTCCGGGTTTATTCCGGCAGGGTGAGAGCCGGAGCCCAGATTTATAACTCGACCCGCAGTCAAAGCGAACGTATCGGCCGGTTGCTTCTGATGCAGTCCAACCGTCGTGAAGAGATTGACGTGGCTGATACCGGTGCCATCGTGGCTACGGTAGGCCTCAAGAATACCTTCACCGGCGATACCCTGTGCCAGTCGAACCAGCCGGTGCTGCTTGAGTCGATTCGCTTTCCCGAGCCGGTACTTTCGGTGGCAATCGAACCGAGGACCAGGGCCGACCAGGACAGGATGGGAGAGTCGCTGCGCAAGCTGACCGAGGAAGACCCTACCTTTAAAGTTAATTTCAACGAAGAGACGGGACAAACGGTCGTTGCCGGTATGGGTGAGCTTCACCTCGAGGTGATTGTACACAGACTGCTGGCCGAGTTTGGAATGGCGGTAAAAGTCGGCAGGCCAAGGGTCGCCTATAAAGAAACAATTACTCTTCCGGCACAGGGAGAGGGCAGGTTTGTGCGGCAGACAGGCGGGCACGGCCAGTACGGCCATGCCATCATCGAGCTGGAACCGAAGGAGCGCGGCGGTGGTTTTGAATTCACCAACCGAATTCGCGGAGTGGCCATTCCCAAGCAGTTTATCCCGGCGGTTGAGACCGGTATCAAGGAGGCCATGGAGACCGGAGTGGTCGCTGGTTATCCGATGATTGATGTCAAGGTAGCACTGGTTGACGGTAGTTACCACGAGGTTGACTCTTCGGAGCTTGCCTTCAGGGTAGCCGGTTCAATGGCTTTCAAGAATGGTGTCCGCAAAGCGAAACCCGTCCTGCTTGAGCCGATAATGAAGCTTGAGGTGGTCACACCCAAGGAGTTCCTTGGCGACATCATCGGTGATTTGAGTGCCAAGCGGGGCAGGATAGAATTGATCGAGACCCACAGTGAAACGTGCATCGTCCAGGCTCTCCTGCCGCTGGCGGAGACCTTCGGCTATGCTACCAGTCTGCGGTCGCAAACACAGGGAAGAGCCACCCACTCACTGGAGTTTCACAGTTACCAGGAGTTGCCGGGTGAGATGGTGGAGCAGATTAAGGATACAGCAGGTTTTGTGAAATATGCCTAAGCAGAAGATTCGTATCAAGCTAAAGGGTTTCGACCACAAACTGGTCGACCAGTCTGCTCAGCAGATTGTCGAGACGGTGGAGCAAACCGGTGCCGTGGTTGTCGGCCCGATACCGCTGCCGACCCATATCAAGAAGTTCAGCGTTATCCGCTCCCCTTTTATCGACAAGGATTCCCAGGAGCAGTTTGAAATCAGAACGCATAAGCGTCTGATTGATATCGTCGAAACCACCTCAAAGACGATAGATTCGCTGACCAAGCTGAATCTGCCGTCCGGGGTGGAGCTTGATATTAAACTTGATAGTTAAACTTAATCTTGGATTGGGAAAGAGATGATTTCAGGCATCATCGGTAAAAAGTTGGGTATGAGCCAGGTCTTCCGTGAGGATGGCAAGGTCGAGGCAGTGACTGCTGTCGAGGCTGGACCGTGCTGTGTGGTACAGGTCAAGACCAAGGACAAGGAAGGCTACAACTCCGTCCAGCTCGGATTCGGTGAAGCCAAACGGGTCAAATCGCCACAAAAGGGACATCTCAAGGAACTGGGGAACTACCGGTATCTCCGCGAGTTCCGGATGGATGATGACGAGACCCCCCAGGTGGGTGACAAGATTGATGTCAGCCTGTTCCAGGCCGGAGATCTGATTGATGTTACCGGGATATCCAAGAGTAAGGGGTTTGCCGGAGTGGTGAAGCGACACCATTTCCGCGGCGGACCCAAAACACACGGACAGTCCGACCGGCACCGTGCACCGGGCTCGATTGGAGCAACGACAACGCCGGGGCGGGTATTGAAGGGTACACGCATGGCAGGCCGTATGGGTGCTGATCGGGTGACGGTACGCAATCTCGAGGTATACCAGGCAGACCCGGAACGCAATCTATTGCTTGTCAGAGGAGCGGTACCGGGTAGCAAGAACGGGTTGTTGCTGATACGTAAATCGCGTGAGGGTAAGTAGGCAGATGCAGGTACTGGTATACGGGTTAACGGGTGAGGTTGTTGATAATATAGAAATCAGCGACCACGTCTTTGACGTGCCGTTCAATGAGGCGGTGGTGCATCAGGCAGTGGTCCGGCAGCGGGCTAATGCCCGTCAGGGCACAGCCAACGCCAAGACCCGCGGCGAGGTTGTCGGCAGTACGAGGAAGCTGTATCGCCAGAAGGGAACAGGGTATGCCCGGGCAGGCAGCATAAAGTCGCCTTTACGGCGTGGTGGCGGTATCACATTCGGTCCCAAGCCGAGGAACTACCGGCAGGCCATGCCGAAAAAGATGCGACGTCTCGCCTTGAGGTGCGCCCTCTCTGCCAAGGCCAGAGACGGAGAGATGACAGTTCTGGACTCATTAACACTGGATGAGCCAAAGAGCAAAGAGATGGCTCAGATACTGAAAGCACTGAAGGTAGACTCCACTGCCCTCGTCGTTACCTCGGAAGCAAAAGCCAATGTAGTAAAATCAGCCAGTAACCTGCCCGGGATTAAGACCCGGCCGGCCGATGTACTTAACGTGGTTGATATTCTCTCCAGTAAGACTCTACTGATGGAGGTAGCGGCGGTACGCCGTGCCGAGCAGCTCTGGGGAGAAAAATCGCCCGAGGAGGGTGAGTAATGCACCTCTACGAGGTATTACGCCGTCCTCTGGTGACGGAAAAGAACGCGATACTGCAGATGGAAGGTAAGTATGCTTTCGAGGTGGCGAGTGGAGCTACCAAACCGCAGATTAAGCAGGCTGTGGAAACGGCCTTTAAGGTCACGGTTACCGGGGTAAATGTAATGACGGTGCCTGGCAAAGAGCGAAGAGTCGGGAGGCGGCACGTGAGGACGCCATCCTGGAGGAAAGCGATTGTGACGCTTGAGCCGGGGGACAAAATTGAGCTATTCGATAATGTATAGATATAAGGAGGCCGTGTGGCACTAAAGACCTATCGCCCGACCTCTCCGGGAAGACGGGCCATGTCTGGCTCCAGCTTCGAAGAAATAACCAAATCGAAGCCGGAGAAGTCATTGCTGCGGCCTTTAAAGAAGAAGGCGGGGCGTAACAACCAGGGCCGAATAACGGTGCGTCACCGGGGTGGCGGTGCCAAGCGCCAGCTACGCATCATCGATTTCAAGCGAGATAAACCCGGTGTGCCCGGTCGGGTAGCGACGATTGAGTATGACCCGAACCGCTCGGCCAGGATTGCCCTTATCCACTATGCGGATGGAGATAAGCGCTATATTCTGGCGCCGGTGGGTTTGAACGTTAATGATAAGGTACAGGCCGGGCCTGATGCTGAGATAAGGCCGGGAAACTCTCTGCCTTTGAAATCAATCCCGACCGGTACTTCGATACACAACATCGAGTTGAAAGCAGGCAAGGGCGGCCAGCTGGTGCGCGGCGCCGGAGTGTCTGCCCAGCTACTTGCCAAGGAAGGCGACTATGCCCATGTACGGTTGCCCTCCGGCGAGATGCGCCTGATACGCAGTGAATGTATGGCCACTATTGGCCAGGTAGGTAACGTCGAACACCAGGGAATCAGCCTGGGCAAAGCCGGCCGGAAGCGATGGCTTGGCTGGCGGCCAACGGTAAGAGGTTCCGCGATGACACCGCGAGACCATCCGCACGGTGGTGGCGAAGGGCGGAGTCCGGTGGGCTTGCCAGGACCAAAGACGCCGTGGGGCAAGCCGGCACTGGGTTATAGAACACGAAAGAACAGGGCTACCGATATTCTGATTGTCAGACGCCGGAGGACAAAGTAAATTGTCGAGATCAATTAAAAAAGGACCAGCTGTAGACGCCAAACTTCTGAAGAAAGTAGAGGCAGTCAACCTCTCTGGCGAGAAAACAGTGATAAGAACATGGTCTCGCTGGTGCACTATTTTACCGGAAATGGTAGGACTTACCATCGGGGTGCATGACGGCCGGCGACATGTGCCCATTTTCATCACTGAAAATATGGTGGGCCATAAGCTTGGTGAGTTCGCTCATACCCGCACCTTCCGCGGGCACTCTGCCAAGGCAGAGACAACGGTCCAGAGACGGAGAAAGTAGGCCAGGCAGGAAATAAGTGGAAGTTAAGTCTGTTTCCAAGAATACAGGCATACCGGCTCGCAAGATGCGACGTCTGGTTGATATGGTACGGGGAAAACCTGTGGACGAAGCGATGACATTGCTAAAGTTCGCTCCATCCCCGAGTGCTCGAATTGTGGCCAAGGTGGTGAAAGCCGCTACGTCAGATGCGGAGAATGTTTATCAGATACCGTCTTCGGAACTGAAGATTGTCAGTATCTTTGCCGATGAGGCACTGACCCTGAAAAGATATCGTGCCGGTGCCCGAAGGCGGGTCAAACATATCCTGAAGAGGTCCAGCCATGTTACGGTTATCGTCGGTGATCAGGAGGCTGATTCTTAATGGGACATAAGGTTCACCCTACAGGTTTTAGGCTTGGAGTAATACGCGACTGGGATGCCAAGTGGTATGCCGACCGTCATTACAAGGAGTACCTGCAGGAAGACCTCAAGCTTCGTGAGGTCGTGGAATCAATGTATCCTGAAGCCGGTGTCTCCACGGTCGAGATTGACCGACAGGCAAATAATGTGTCCATGACTATCCATACCGCCCGTCCCGGTATTCTCATCGGTCGTGGCGGGCAGCGGGTCGATGAGTTGAGAACCAAACTTGAGGACCTTATTGGAAAACGGGTCCAGTTGAACATTCGAGAGATTCCGCAGCCGGAACTCGATGCCTACCTGGTGGCAAGAAACGTTGCCGACCAGATTGAGCGCAGGCTTGCCTACCGAAGGACCCTGAATCAGACAATCCTTCGCTCAATGCAGGCAGGTGCTAAGGGGATAAAAATCAGCTGCGCCGGTAGACTGGATGGTGCTGAGATTGCCCGACGTGTTACGATGCACCGGGGACAGGTACCCCTGCATACTCTAAGAGCCGATATCGACTACGGTTTTGCTGAGGCACGTACCACGATGGGCAGGATTGGTGTCAAGGTCTGGCTTTACAGGGGGGATATATTACCGGCACCCAAGGAGGCTGAAGAAGAAGCCTTTACCGAGTATGTGGAGACTGCTGTAGCACCTACAACGGAGGAGGCGGTCGAAGTGACTGCCGAAGCAGAGACCGAGGCAGAAACTGCTGTTGAAACGGAAGAGGAAACAGCCGAAGCTGAGGAAGCTCCCGAGCCCCAGGAGACCGCTGATGCGGCGACTGAAACTACTTATGTCCAAGCTGCGGAGGAAATCCTGGATAAGTTGGAGATTGAGGCCCCAGAAAGATCAACTGACTATAGTATGCCAATGCAGCAGGATGTAGGAGTGATCAGCTCTGGATTCGAAGCCCAGCATCCAGCCGTGTTCATGGGCTTAGATGATGCTCAAACAGCCGAATTAAAGATGCTGGTCAAGGTACTGATGAAGGCCGATGAAGCCATTACTGACATCAAAAATTCACTATTGCCTAAACCGGCCTTGGCCCGTTTCAATGAGACTGAGGACCGCTGGATGAAAGTGGTCGAAAAGCCTGC
>Ga0209536_100009361_pt1 | contig 14571 bp, 10 predicted proteins | sample DeeMarSeWOR28_12_FD_187461 | JGI IMG/M metagenome (GOLD analysis project Ga0209536, IMG submission 187461) | Marine sediment microbial communities from White Oak River estuary, North Carolina - WOR-2-8_12 (SPAdes) (version 2) | ecosystem: Environmental > Aquatic > Marine > Intertidal zone >...
GGCTCACGCCGAGTGGCGCGCGCTCGCAACGTGACAAGTTCGTGACAGGTTGGGAGGGATAGGGAGCGTCTCCGGAGCTGCCCACCCATGATCCTCACCGCGTCGGTTCCAGGCGCGGGACAGGAATCGTGCGGCGGTCCGTCCCGTGCGTCCTCGATCCATTGCCAGGTTCGAATAGCATAAGTCGTGGTTGCGAATGGGGTTCGGGAGGTTGTGAGTGCGAGTTTCGCTGCCCCGACTGCGACAAACGCTGAAGTGACGGTACTTCTCGGGCGTCCGGGGCCTACGCGGCTTCGGACCCCGTGTTACTTTCGGCTGCTACTTTCGTTGCTGCCCAAAACCAGACTCCACCTGGAGGCGCGTATGTTTTGTCGGACGCTGAGCTTGGCCTTTCTGACCGCATTTTTGCTCCCGGCAACAACGCTCGCTCAGGACGATGACGTGGCTCCCATGGACAACGCGAGCCCGGGACAGACTCTGGTCATCGAATCATTCAAGTGCGACTGGAGAAGCTACGCGGATATCAACGCCGGAATAGAAGCGATCAACCTCCCGGTATATCAGGCGCTGGTCGATGAAGGCCTCATCATTTCGTGGGGAACGTATTGGCACGAGTGGGCGGACGAGTGGAATTTCCACATATACACCGTCGCGGAAGACAAGGCATCGTTCTTCGAAGCGTTTGCGGAAGCCGGGCGGCGCATCGGCGAGATTGTCGAGGACGAGGGGATGTGGGACGATCAGCAGCTGAGCATGGAAGCAGACTGGATCGTCGGGGAGTACTGCACCGAGCACAAGGACGGGATCTATTTGCTGGGTGCGCAAACCAAGCGCGGTGCTGACGCCGACTGGCGCTGACTGGCGCCGGAACCGGTCAGTTCAATGCCGGCTGGCGCACACTCGCAACGTGACAAGTGGGCAAGGACGGCGGGTTCTGCGAGGCGAGTAGAATCAGGTACAGATGCACGAAAAGCCCTAAATCTCGGGCCTTTCCGTGAGTGGAGCCGACCGGGATCGCCGTCGAGCGGAGCGAGACATTCCGAGCGCGTAGCGCGAGGACTACCGGTGCGATGGAGCCGAGGGGAATCGAACCCCTGACCTCCTGCTTGCAAAGCAGGCGCTCTCCCGACTGAGCTACGGCCCCAAGACCCAAAACATCTTTCGCGGCAAAGCCTCCATGTCGGGCTCAGCCGCGAGCGACGGCCTGACAGTCTGACGGGGCGACGGCCGGACCGTCAAGTTCAGACGGTGCCGGTCCCCCGCCCGCGCGTTCGGTTCGCAGCCTCCGCCAGACGGTCTGCGTCGATGGAAATCCCGGAGTTGAGCCGATCCATCGGCCGCACCTCGGGCAGCGCGCGCTGCGCCAGCTTGACGGTACTGAAGGCCGTCAGTCCGCCGAACACGGCCGGCACGGCCACCGGCACGATCAGGTCACTGAGGAATATCCAACCGTTCCAGGACTGTATGTAAGCCCCGAGCAGCAGCGTGAACGGGATCGTCACCAGGGCGCCACCGAACGCGAACCGGGCGGGACTCAGCTCGTCTACCGATCGCCCTCGGAAATTGGCCGAGATGAACGCCCCGAAGCTCCTCCCGAAGAAGGCGCCGAGTGTCCCGACCATGATCGCGTAGCCGGGCACGTGGGGGAGCATGTAGGGCCGGGAAATCGAACTGATGGCACCCATCAGGAGCCCGAATCCGGCCCACACCACTCCCCAGGCGAGAGCGTTTCCCAGCGCCCCGGAGTCCACCGCAGGATCCTCTTCATCGTCCCCTCCCGATGATGCCGGTGTGCCGCAGGGCTGAATCTAGCGACCTGCGGCTCCCGCACCACGAGGGGATCTACGAATCAGAAGCTCAGGGTTGCCGCACCCTCCTGAATGAGCGCGTGCATTGCGCCGGATCCCGTGATGACCACCCCGTCCAGGAGGTCGTCATCCGTGTAGCCGCGGGACTTCGCGCACGGCGGGCACACCATGATCGTGCAGCCGGCATCGACCACCTTCTGGACCATATCCCCCATGGTCGGATCGAACGGATTGAGGTGGGCCGCTCCGGCCGCCCCCTTCCGGACCCAGTCCACACCGGCGCTCACGAGAAAGATGCTGAGGTCGAGTCCCGAATTCAGGGCTCCGTTCGCGATGCTCCAGGCCACCGATGCGCGTTCGTCGTCGAATCCCCGACTGATGACGACTACCAGCTTGCGAGCCATGGTGCTCCTCCTGTCTCGATGTTCAACTCATGAAATACGCCTGTCTGAACGCTGATGCGGAATTCGTCTTGGGAGTGGGACACGGGCTGAGGACGTCTGTCCGAAGCAGCGCCGCATCCCGGCATGTAACGATCCTGTCACGGCTGCGGCGCCCGGCCCGCCCGAGGCCCCCGATCATGTATATTGCACGGCTCTGAAGGAGGCGCGGCACGCGCGACGATATCGAATCGACTGAGGGCATAGACGACAGCCCGGGAGGAGCCGGTGCACTACCCGCCCACGGCCAGGCTGCTGCTGGTCCGGCACGCGATCGCAGAGGAGCGGCACGACTTCGCCCGCTCGGGTCGCGATGATGGCGAGCGACCGCTGACCGACAAGGGGCGCACGCGGATGCAGCTCGCGGCGAAGGGCCTTCGCGTGCTTGTAGAAGAGATCGATCTTCTGACGACGAGTCCGCTCGTCCGCGCCGCGCAGACGGCGTCGATCATCTCCGAAGCGTTCGATGATGTGCCCGCGCGGGAGGTCGAGGTCCTCGCGATGGGGCCCGCGGATGCCTTTCTCCTCTGGTACCGCACGGTGGCCGAGATGGGACTGGTGACCGTGGTGGGCCACGAGCCCTATCTCGGCGAGTGGGCGAGCTGGCTGCTGGCCGGGCCCTCGGCGGACTTCCTCGTGTTCAAGAAGGGCGGGGCCTGCCTGATCGAGTTCCCGGACGTGATCGATCCGGGCCGGGCCGTGCTGCACTGGCACCTGGCCCCCGCCCACTTGCGGGCGATTGGAGGCCGGGCATGAACGCACCGGAGCCGGGAGCTGGGGGCATTCTCGGCGCCCCGGCCACCGAGAGCGTTCGGCGGATCGCGCTGGGGCACCTGGACAGCGCGGCCGAAGCTCTCGTCCGCATGGGTGCAGGCGATGAGGACGAGGCGCTGCACGACTTCCGCGTCAGTCTCCGCAGGCTGCGCACCGTCCTCAAGGCGTACCGACCGCTGCTGGAGCCGGAAGTGCGGAAGAAGGACCGCCGCGCGATTCGGAAGCTGACCCGCTCGACGGGTGCGGGCCGCGACTCGGAAGTCCTGCTGGCCTGGCTGGAATCGGTCCGGGCGGACCTCGCTGCCTCCGAGGGCCCGATGGCCGAGCGGCTCGCGGCCGAGCTTCGCGAGGAGCGCGATGCCGGCTACGGGGCGGTGCTCGGATCTGTAGGCCCCCGGTTCCGGAAGATCGAGAAGCGGCTGCGGGCGCGACTGGGCTCGATCGACCTTCCCGAGAGGCCGACCCGCCCCGGTGAGGAGCGCAGCTTCGCCGCCGTTCTGTACCGGATCTTCCCGGTTTATGCCGCGGATCTCGCGGACGCGGTGGCGGAGATACACTCGCCCGAGGACCACGACGCGGTGCACGCCACCCGCATTCGCGGCAAGCACCTGCGATACCTGATCGAGTCGGTGGCGACGGAGGTCGAGGGCGTGGACGCTCTCGTGGAACGCCTGAAGCACCTGCAGGACGCGCTCGGCGACCTGCGCGATGCGCAGCTGCTGGAGCTCAGGGTGCGGTCGTCGGATCTGGCAGGCGATGGTTCGAACGAGGCCCTGACGCCGGGCGAGGCGGAGCTCGGGGCACTTCTCAGGCGGGAGCAGGCCGCGCGTTTCACCGACTTCCAGGCGAGCTGGCAAGGGCCTGCCCGGGCCGAGTATCTCGCGGAGATCGAGGCGATCCGTCGCCGTCTCGCCGACGCCACACCCGACCCGCTGGAGATCGAGCGGAAGTACCTGCTCTCCGGGCCTCCTGACCTGGTACAGGGTCGTTCGGCCCGCGAGATCGAGCAGGGATACCTGCCGGGGAACCGGATCCAGGAGCGGTTGCGCCGGATTACTGAAATGGACCGGATTCTGCACGTGCGCAGTATCAAGCTGGGAAGCGGGCTGGTCCGCACCGAAGTCCAGGAGGAGATCGAACCGTCGCTGTTCGAGCGGCTGTGGCCGCTGACGGAGGGCCGCAGGCTGACCAAGAAGCGGTACCGGTTCGCGGCCGGCGGGCTCGTGTGGGAGCTCGACGGGTTCACCGACCGCGACCTGTGGCTCGCGGAAGTGGAACTGGCGACCGCGGACCAGGAAGTCAGCCCGCCGGACTGGCTGGAACCGCTGATCGTCCGCGAAGTGACGGACGATCCCGAGTATCTGAACGTGAACCTCGCCCGGTAGGGAGACGATGAGCAGCTCGCGGAGCACGGACGGAACGAGCGCACAGGACCGGAAGACCTCCACCAACGGGTCGCCGCCCGCCTCCGCCGCCTCGGCGGCCGCGGCGGAAGCTGCGGACGCGCTGCTCGCAGACCGGTTCGAGGCCGCCCCGCCGGAGCTGGTCGCCGAGACCCACGCTCCGGCCATGACGCGCACCGCCCTGATTTCGCCGGGGGAAGAGCGCCCGGTCCCCGATCCCGATCCGGACGGCGGGTGGGATCTGGACCGCGCCGAACTGTACCTGAACCGCGAGCTCACCTGGCTCGGGTTCAACTGGCGGGTGCTCGGCATGGCCGAGGACGACCGCACCCCGCTGCTCGAGCGCTTCTTCTTTCTCTCGATCGTGAGCTCGAACCTCGACGAGTTCTTCATGAAGCGGATCGGCGGCCTCAAGCAGCAGCTCGAGGCCGGCGTGAAGACGCTGAGCCCCGACGGTCGCACGCCGCGCGAGCAGATCACGGAGAGCTACGTCCAGGTGCGGCAGCAGGTCACCCGCAAGCGGGAGCTGGTCCGACGCCTGTTCAGCGAGCTCGAGGCACAAGGGATCCGGGTCCGACGCTGGGATGAGCTCGGGGAGGCGGACCAGGAGTGGCTGCGGCGACACTACGTGGAGAACGTCTTCCCGCTCGTCACGCCGCAGGCGACGGATCCGGCGCACCCGTTCCCTTTCGTGTCGAACCTTTCCCTGAACCTGCTGGTCACGCTCCACTACCCGGACGACGATCTCGAATCGCTGGCGCGGGTGAAAGTCCCGCTCGGCCCCGGCGTTCCCCGCTTCATCCGGCTGCGCGACACGCACGAATACGTGCCGCTGGAGAGCGTCATGGAGGGCAATCTCGACCTGCTGTTTCCGGGCATGGTCGTCGAGAGCTGCGAGCAGTTCCGAGTGACGCGGAACGCCGATACCGAGCAGGACGAGGAGACGGCGGAAGACCTCCTGTCGATGATCGAGACGGAACTCCGGCACCGCAGGTTCGCTCCGATCGTCCGCCTCGAAGTCGGTGCCGGGATGACCCCCCGCCATCGGGGCATGCTGGCCGCCGAGCTGGGCCTCGACGAAGCACAGGACGTTTTCGAGGTCGAGGGAATGCTGGCGCTGCGCGACCTCATGGAACTGGCCTCGATCGAGGTCGCCGATCTGCGCTACGAGCCCCACCACCCGGTGGACAATCCGGCTTTCGTGGACGACCGCAGCATCTTCCACATCATCCGGGATGCTGGATCCGTACTGGTGCATCACCCCTACGAGTCGTTCCACAGTTCGGTCGAGCGCTTCCTCAAGGAAGCGGCCGAGGATCCGAAGGTGCGGGCCATCAAGATGACCTTCTACCGCACCTCGGCCGAGTCGAAACCGATCGAGTACCTGATGGAGGCGGCCCGCAACGGTAAGCAGGTGGCGGTGGTGATGGAGATCAAGGCCCGTTTCGACGAGGCCGCCAACATCCGCTGGGCCAGCAAGCTCGGAGCGGCGGGCATCCACGTCACCTACGGGGTGCTGGGGCTGAAGACCCACTGCAAGTCGATCATGGTCGTACGCCAGGACTACGACGGCCTGCGGCGCTACTGCCACGTCGGCACCGGCAACTATCACGCGGGCACCGCCCGGGGCTATTGTGACCTCGGCCTGTTCACCTGCGACGAGCAGACCGGCCGGGACCTCACCGAGCTGTTCAATTACCTGACCACGGGATACCGGCCGAAGCGGGAGTACGGAAAACTGCTTCCGGCCCCGAAGATCATGAAGCCTTCCATCCTCGAGAAGATCGCCCGGGAGATCGAGCATGCCCGGGCGGGCGAATCGGCGCATATCCAGTTCAAGCTCAACGCGCTCGAGGACCCCGATGTGACCCGGGCGCTGTACGAGGCCTCGCAAGCGGGCGTCACGGTGGACCTGATCGTCCGCGACACCTGCCGGTTGCGCCCGGGAATCCCCGGGCTGTCGGACAACGTCCGAGTGGTCAGCATCCTCGGTCGGTTCCTGGAACACGCGCGGATCTACTATTTCCGCAACGGGGGTGACGAGGAGTTCTGGATCGGGTCGGCCGACGCGATGCGGCGCAATCTCAAGAACCGGGTGGAACTGCTGGCGCCGGTCGAGGACTCCGCGCACCGGCAGACGCTGCGCTTCATCCTGGACCGGCAGCTGGCGGACCGGCGACTGGCGTGGGAGATGGGGCCCGACGGAAGCTGCGTGCAGCTGCTGCCGTCCACCGAGGCCGAGGAAACGGGATGCCAGGAGAGGTTCATCGGGGCGGCCGGCGCGCGGAACTTCGAGGCTACGCGCCTCCGGCGTCGGAAGCCGCTGACTCCGGGGCAGCACTGGGGCTGAAGCGGCCCCGGTCGGCGCCGAACAGGGTCTCCTGATCCCCGGGCCCTTCGGCCGGCACCCAGCTCACCTTCGTCTTGCGACCGAACGCTTCCTCGAACAGGTCGGCTTTCCGGTTCGCGTCCCACACGTCCACTTCGGGATTCGCAGGGGCGCCGGCCCCGATCACGATCCGTTCCTTCCCCACCTGCACGTCCAGTTCCCCGATGGTCTGCCCGTGCGTGCGGTCCAGGCCGTCCACGATCCGCAGGATGCCCGCCAGTTTCCGGACCCGTTCCCGGTCCTCCTCGGGAAGGCGCGAGAACTCGGCGTGCGACTTCTTCGGGTGCGCCCGCCGGTGATAGCGGGAAATCAGAGCGATGAGCTCGATCTCGCGCCCGGTGAAGCCCGGCAGGCCGCTCTGGCTGATGATGTGGTAGGAGTGCTTGTGGTGCTTGGCGTGGCTGATCAGGTAGCCCACGTCGTGCAGCAGCGCCGCGGCGATGAGCAGCTCGCGGTCCTCGGGGTCCAGGTCGAAGGGTCCGGCCAGGGCGTCGAACAGCTCGCCGGCCAGCCGCGCGGTCTGCTCGCAGTGCGGCTCGTTGGACTGGCACTTCCTCCCGAACGAACGGACCCAGTCGAGCCGGTCTTCGTGCAGCGGTCCTTCCGCCTGCTCCGGGAAGCGGCGTCCCATCATCTCCAGCAGCACCCCGTCGCGAATTCCCCGCTCGTTGACGATGATCCGCTGCACGCCGAGCGCCTTGACCAGCCGTTCGATGGCGGCGGCGCCGGCCAGGATGATGTCCGCCCGGTCGGGATTCAGTCCGCGGATCTGCTTCCGCTGCTTGAGCGGCACCTCCTTGAGCCGTTCCATCAGGTGCACGAGATCGGCCCGGCTGAGCACGTATCCGTGCGTGATGCGCACCTCTCCGTACCGCTCGTACTGCGCCATGGCGGCCAGCGTCGAGAAGGTCCCTCCGCTTCCGATCATCGTCGGCGTGGTGAAAGTGGGTTTCCCGATCTGCCGGCGGATCTGCCTGCGGATCCCGCGGCGCAGCGACTCCCAGTCGTGCTCGCGGATCGGGTCGGAGTGGACGTACTCATCGGTGAGCCGCACGGCGCCCAGGGGCAGCGAATGGACCTCGTCGATCACGGTTCCCACGACGAGGATCACCTCCATGCTCCCGCCGCCGATGTCCACGATCGCTGTCGGGCTGTCATCCAGCGGGAAGTGCTTCTTGACGCTGCGGAAGGCGAGGCGCGCCTCCTCGTCGGCGGAGATGATCTCGACCTCGACGCCGTGCCGCTCCTGCGCCTCGCGCACGAACTCGTCGCCGTTCTCGGCTTCCCGCAGGGCGCTGGTTCCGATCACCCGCAGTTCGTCCACGCCGTTGCCTTCGGCGATCGCCTTCATCGTGCCGATCACGGCGAGGGAGCGCTCGAACGCTTCCTCGCCGATCCGACCGGTGTCGTACAGGCCCTCGCCGAGGCGGGTCTGGGCGCGCTCGTCGTCGAGGATCCGGTAGGTGGCGGGGCTCTCCACCTCGGCGACCACGAGGCGGATGGAATTGGTGCCCACGTCGATCGCGGCGAGACGGGGGGGGCTTTCGAACCTGTCCATGTGTGAAAGTAGACCCGGTGGCCGGGTGCGGGAAGCGGTGCGCTCCCGCCGGCGGGAGTCGCGTCCCGAAACGAGCCCGGCCGAGTGGTCGGGTCTTCGGTGACCGATTATGTTCCGCGACTCGTATGAAGCGCGGTTTCGCGCGGAAAGGGCGGAAGTGCGCCCCGAACGGACCGAGGATGAGCTGCGGATGGCGACGATACCTGAAGGCGCGACGGACCGGGCCGTGGCGGAGCATTTCGGGCTGGGGACGTCGGACCTGCTCGCGATGTACCGGACCATGGTCACCTCGCGGCGGATCGATGACCGCGAACTGCTGATGAAGCGCCAGCAGAAGATCTTCTTTCAGATCAGCGGTGCCGGCCACGAAGCGGTGCTCACGGCGGCCGGCATGGCGCTGCGCCCGGGCCGCGACTGGTTCTTCGGCTACTACCGCGACCGCGCGCTCTGCCTGCAGCTCGGGGTCACGCCCTACGAGATGTTCCTGCAGGGTGTCGGCGCGGCCGCCGATCCGGCGAGCGGCGGGCGCCAGATGCCCTCCCACTGGGGCCACGCGGACTACAACATCGTCTCCGTCTCGAGCCCGACCGGGACACAGTTTCTTCAGGCCGTGGGGTGTGCCGAGGCAGGCGTCCGGGCCGCCGCGCTGGGAATGGAAGAGGAGATCCGGTTCGAGTCCGACGAAGTGGTGCTGGTCACCACCGGCGAAGGGACGACCTCGGAAGGGGAGTTCTGGGAGTCGCTGAACACGGCCAGCAACCTGAAGCTGCCGGTGGTCTATCTCGTGGAGGACAACGGCTACGCGATCTCGGTGCCGGTCGAGGTGAACACCGCGGGCGGCAGCATTTCCAGGCTCGTCTCCAGCTTCCCGGACCTGATGATCCGCGAAGTGGACGGCACGGATCCGATCGCGAGCTACGGCGCGTTCGCGGAAGTCGTGGAGCACTGCCGGCTGCGTCGTGGGCCGGGGCTCGTTCACGCCCACGTGATCCGTCCCTACAGCCACTCGATGTCCGACGACGAGCGGATGTACAAGCCGGAGGTGGAGCGGGAAGCCGAGGCGGAGCGCGACCCCATCACCACGTTCGGCGCCTACCTGGTGGACGAGGGCCTCGCCACGGAGGAGCTGCTGGCGACGATCCGCGAGGAAGTGGACGCCGAGGTCGCCGAGGCCTCGGAGCGCGCCTCCGCCCAGCCGCAGCCGGACCGGGACAGCGTCTACCTGCACGTGTTCTCGGAGCAGGTGGACCCGACGTCCGAGGCCTTCGCCTCCGAGCCCGTGTTCGAGAAGGACGCGACCGAGACCACGGTGGTCGACCTGCTGAACGCATGCATGCGCGACGAGATGCGACGCGATGCCCGGATCGTGGTGTTCGGAGAGGACGTCGCGGACGTGTCCCGCGCGGACTACCTGGACGAAGTGAAGGGGAAGGGCGGCGTGTTCAAGGTCACGGCCGGACTGCAGCGCGAGTTCGGCTCGGATCGGGTGTTCAACTCCCCGCTCGCCGAGGCGAACATCGTGGGCCGCGCCATCGGCATGGCGCTGCGCGGATTCAAGCCGGTGGTGGAGATCCAGTTCTTCGACTACATCTGGCCCGCCTTCCACCAGCTGCGCAACGAGATCGCCACCATGCGCTGGCGCTCGAACGGGGCCTTCAGCTGTCCGGTCGTCGTGCGCACGACGTACGGCGGATACCTGTCGGGCGGGGCCGTCTATCATTCGCAGACCGGCGCCTCGCTGTTCACCCACACGCCGGGCATGCACGTGATCTGTCCGTCGAATGCGGAGGACGCCAACGGCCTGCTGCGCACGGCGATCCGCTGCGAGGACCCGGTCCTGTTCCTCGAGCACAAGCACCTCTACCGGCAGACCTACAACAAGGGCCGCTATCCGGGGCCGGACTACATGATCCCGTTCGGCAGGGCGGCGCTCGTCGAGGAGGGCACCGAGCTCACCGTCGTCACCTACGGAGCGCTGGTCGAACGCACCCGGAAGGCGCTGCGCCAGCTGGAGCGGGACGGGCGGCCGATCTCGGCCGACGTCCTGGACCTGCGATCGCTGAACCCGCTCGACATGGAGGCGATCGAGCGCTCCGTGAAGAAGACGAACCGGGTCCTGGTGGCGCACGAGGACGCGAAATCGTGGGGCTGGGGCGCCGAGATCTCGGCCCGGATCGCCGAGGAGATGTTCGAGTGGCTGGACGCGCCGGTGCGCCGGCTCGCCTCCACGGACACCTTCGTCGGCTACGCGCCGCAGCTGGAGGAAGTGATTCTGCCGCAGGTGACGGACATCGCGGTCGCGATGGAGGAGCTCAAGGCGTACTGACCGGAAGACCTTGACCTCCGGGACGGCTGCGGGCGATGCTGGCCTGTCCCGTTCGTACGTCCATCCGCAAGGAGGCACCATGAGGAAGCTCCCCCTGGCGGCGCTCGTCGCGCTGCTGGCGACCGTCCCCGCCGCCCCCGCCCAGGAGATGCAGCCGACCTGGTTCACGATCATCGCGGACCACGTCGACATCTCGAACATGCCGGCATACGAGGAGGCGAGCCGCGAGTTCACCCGGCTGTTCGCGGAGAGAGATTTCGAAGGCATGTCGTGGGTCACCATCACGGGCCCCGAGCTCGGATACACCTTCGCCATTCCCGGTGTGGGACCGACGGACATGGCGGAGATGAACGCGACGTGGAGTGCCGCGATGACCTCCCTCGGTGACGCGGGTGCCCGTCTCCAGGCGAAGAGCGACGCCCTGGTCAGCAGCCGGGAAATGTACTATCTGCTGCTCCGGCCGGATCTGTCCTTCCGGCCCGACGCGGTCGGCTTCACCCCCGCGGAGCCCCATCGGACCTACGCGCAGTTCCGCGTGCTTCCTGCGAAGGTCGCCGAGTTCGAGGCATCGGCGCGGGCCTGGGCCGACGCCTACGGCCGCCACGGAATCGAGCGGGGATTCCGCATGTACCAGTACGTCACCGGCTCCGATCTTCCGATGTACCTGCTGGTGACGAACGCGCGGGACCGGGCCCACGACGCGACGCTCTCGGCGCAGATCGAGAAGACCCTCGGAGCGGACGGCGCCGCGCTCATGGCGAAGACCGGCGCGACCCTTCGCTCGGTGCGCGAGATGAGCGGCGAGGTGCGGCCCGAGTTGTCCTATCCGGTGCTGTCGGGAGGCAACTGACCGGCTCGCCGACCCGGGGCCCGGACACGTAAGCCGGGCCCCGCGTCCTCCCCGATCGTACGCCCTCCTGCCGCAGGGCCTCCGGCAGCCAATCTCACTCTCTTGGCGGCCCCATCCGAAAGGCCTATTCTTACGATACGTCCCCGAGGCGGATAATCAGCCTTAACCGGCCCCAGACGTTTCTTTCGGCGAGACCGCGCTCACGCGATGATCGAGCTCCGTTTCCTCGGCGAGCTGAATCTCGGCGTGCCGCCGGGCGTTGCCCGTCGGCAGCTGTCGCGACCGCTCTCCGTCGCCATTCTGGCTTATCTCGCGGCAGCCGACAGCGGCGGTGTCACGCGAGACCGGCTCTCGGCACTGCTCTGGGAGCTTTCGGACCACACTCATGCCCGCCACAGTCTTTCGAACCAGCTGTATATCATTCGCACGAGTCTCGGATCCGAGGGAATCCTGGCCTCCGGGGATCTTCTGCAGCTGAATGAGGGTGTCGTATCGGCCGACGTCGCGGAATTCAAGCGGGCAGTGCGGGGTGGCGACCTCCGAAGAGCAGCCAGCATGTACGGTGGTCCGTTCCTCGACGGATTCCACTTGAACGGATCGGGGGAGTTCGATCGCTGGGTGGGCGTGGAACGGACTGCCCTGGCAGCGCAGGCCCTGAACGTCTTCGAGAGCCTGGCCGAGCGGAGCGCGAGCGCCGGAAATCCGGCTGAGGCCGTGCACTGGTTCCAGCGTGCCAATCTGCACGATCCCTACAACTCGCGCGTAGCTCTGAATCTGGCCCGCGCCCTGGCTCGGTGGCGCGATCCCGGAAACGGGATACAAGTTCTAAAGGAGCACGCGCGAACGCTCAGGGAAGACCTGGGAGTGGAGCCCGACGAAGAGATCCTCGGGCTGATTCGGGGCGCCGACTTCGGGCCGACGACCATCGCGGATCGATCCGGACCGCGTGCTTCAGAGGGCTACGGTCGGGCTCTCTCCCGGACCGATGTGGTCGGAGATCAACGATCCCGGGACATTCGCTCCGCCGCATATGATCCTGTCTCGATAGGGAGCGAGTCACGGCGCCCGACTCTCAGGCGCGCGGCCTCGGTCGTGGCTTCTCTTGTGCTCGTCGCAGCGACAGTCCTGATCGTCGGCCACGCCCGCGGAGACGAGCAGCTCGATCCGGACCTCATGGCGATTCTTCCCGTGAATCCAGTAGGCGTTGATTCGACGATGGCCGAAACGGCTGCGACCCGGCTGCATGCCGAGCTGTCCGACTGGGAATCCATCGAGGTGAGCGGGCAGGAGCAGATGGCCGCCATATGGAGTCGACTGGACGCATCCCCGGCTGCGCAGCGATCAGCGGCCATCGGCCAACGTGTCAGTACCCGCATCGGCGCCGGGAAGTATCTGACTGCGTCGGTCTCGCCAGCCACGACGGGTATCGAGATCTCCGCCGCGATCATCGGCGTACCTGATGGAAAGATCAGGGCATCCGCGCGCGCATCGGGCGATCCGATCGCTTTCGACTCGATCATCCACTCGCTCGTCGTCCGACTCGTCGCCGAGGAATCTGGTATGCCGGCTGATCGGGTGGCGACGCTTCAGCGACACGATCCCGAGGCAGTCAGGCTCTTCGTTCGGGCATATCCGGACGAGTCGATCGAGCGAAACCGCCTGCTTCGCGAAGCGCTTGCCCGTGACAGCAGCTTTGCCCTGGCGGCGCTCGAGCTCTATGACTCGTTCGAGGGGACCATCAACCCTTCTGCCGTCGCCGACCCGACGGCGCAGGCCACTCTCGCCAGCTGGGAGGAAGTCGCGTCGCTAGTCTGGTCGAATCGGGACCGGCTCAGCGGTGCCGACCGGGCGTACGCGAGGGCGCGGCTGGGATGGCGGTTCGCGGAGGCGCACACGGCACGGCTCGAGGTCGCGGCCTGGGAGGAGGCGGTCGAGGTCGCCCCGGATAGGCTCTCGCACTGGCAGGGCCTGTTCGGCGCGTGCTACACGTTCTGCAGCTCGTACGCGCGCTCCTGGCGATACCCGCTTCTCGCGGTTCACGATTCGCTGCTCGCGCGGGGAGACAGCTCCAGGCTCGAGGAGGCGATGGAAGTCGCTCTGATGGTCGGCGACTCCGCGCGGCTCGACGCCTACGCCGCGATGCTGCCTCCGGATGCGTGGTACGGCCGCTGGGTCGCGGCCCTCGGGCTCGGGCGGGAGGACGAGCGGGCCGCCGTGATGGCCCGACTGCCGGAGCTTTCCCACGTCTGGCTCAATCGACTCGGGAACTTCGCGATCCTCACCGGACGCGGGCTCGAAGATGCCGAAGAGGCGGCGCAGGTCGTGCCGATCGGTCAGCGACCGGGCAGCGTATATGCCCTGCGCCAGGCCGTACTCGCCCGGGAACGCGGGCGACACGGGGAGTACCGACGGCTCCGGGACCGGATGTTCCAGCTGTTCGCCGTGAACGCACATCTCGAGGCGCTCGCCGCAGCCAACGTGATCGCGGAATGGGCCGCCTTCGGCGAACCCGAGACGGAGGCGACGCTCGACGAGGCGGATCGCGCGCTGAGCACGGTGATTCGCCGGGACTCTGCCGCACCCCCGGACACGCTGGAGGTGGCGCACTGTTATCGGTCGTGGCTTCGGATCGAGCGGGGGGACACGTCGTCGGTCCGAGCGTCGGCTCGCTTTCTCGAGACAGAGCCCTCCGTGAGACGGCGGGCCCTCGCCCGCATGTGCGCCCCGTTTCTCACGTACCTCCTGGAGCGCGAAGGGGATCGAATCGTGCACCAGAAGGCCGCCAGCCGACTCTACGAGGCGGTGAGGGACCACCCCGTCACGTTCGGCCAGCTCGCGGGGACCAGCTACACGGCGCTCTACGTCTCCGCGGCCGCGAAACTCGCCCTTGTCAAAGTCGACGTCGATGTTTCTGAGAGCGGTAAAGTTCCCGGCTGGCGTCTTGAAGGTCTTGACGACTTGGCGTATCTGGATCAAGACATCTGACGGGGCATCTGTTTTGCGTTCTGGCTCAAGACCGAACC
>Ga0209536_100009362_pt1 | contig 14570 bp, 11 predicted proteins | sample DeeMarSeWOR28_12_FD_187461 | JGI IMG/M metagenome (GOLD analysis project Ga0209536, IMG submission 187461) | Marine sediment microbial communities from White Oak River estuary, North Carolina - WOR-2-8_12 (SPAdes) (version 2) | ecosystem: Environmental > Aquatic > Marine > Intertidal zone >...
AGCTCGAGCTCGATGAGCTTCCCGATGCGGGCGGACTTCACCTCTTCGAACCCGAGTGAGCTGAGCGAGCGCCGCACGGCGTCGCCCTGCGGGTCGAGGACTTCGCGCTTCAGCGTGACGAAGATGTTCGCTTTCATGCTGTCTCCAGGCCGAGGTTCTTCGCGATGCGCGGAAGCGGATCATTCTCGTCCGGCGCGAAGGCTGTACCGCGGATCTCGTCGCACGCCTGAATGTAGCGGCGCGAGGCCTCGACGCGAACGTCGTCGGGGATGGTCGGGATCGGCCCTTCGCCCGTGTAGCCGTTGCTGGCGAGCCATCGGCGGACGTACTCCTTGTCGAAGCTTTCCGGATCCTCACCCGCCTCGAAGCGCTGCTGATAGCTGTTCGCGTACCAAAATCGGGAGGAGTCCGGCGTGTGGATCTCGTCGATGACGACAATCTTGCCGTCCGGGGTCCTTCCGAACTCGTACTTGGTATCGACCAGAATGAGACCGCGGTCCGCACAAACCTTCTGTCCGTGGGCGAACAGTGCCATCGCATACTCGGCCGCCTCGTCGAAGTCCTCCGGGCTCAGTCGCCCCATCGCGAGGATCTCTTCGCGTGAAGCGGACACGTCGTGCTCGCCCTTCTCCGCCTTGGTACTCGGCGTGAGGATCGGATCGGGAAGCTTTTGGTGCTTCTTCAAGCCGTCCGGAAGCGCGTGCCCGCAGAACACGCGCGTGCCCTTGTTGTAGTGCGTCCAAATGCTGGTCGAGGTGACACCGGTGATATACGCGCGCACGACCATCTCGACGGGAAGCGGATCGCATTCGACGCCCACCATCACGTTTGGGTCCGGAACGTCAATCACGTGATTGGGCACGATGCCTTTGGTCTCCTCGAACCACCACGCGGCAAGCCCGTTGAGAACCTGCCCCTTGTAGGGGAGCGTTCCGAGCACGCGGTCGAACGCGCTGATGCGATCGGTCACCACGATGTAGCGTTTGCCGTCCGCGATGTAGCAATCGCGAACCTTGCCCTCGTACTTTCGGCCGAGAGATTCGAAGTTCGTTCCCTTCAGGGTTTTCGAGAGTCCCTCCGTCAGGATCTCCTGCGACACCGTCATCTCATACTCCTTCCAAGACGCGATCGATGATCGTGTCTACATGCGCAAGCGCGTGGTTCAAGTCGAACTGGTGATCGATTTCGTCGGCTGACAAATGCTTTTGGATCTCCGCATCCTCTTTGAGTAGCGCGCGAAACTCGCCCTGGCCTTCGAACGCCTTCATGGCGTTGCGCTGGACGAGCACGTAGGCCTCCTGGCGGCCAAGCCCGTGCCCCACCAAGGCGAGAAGAATGCCTTCGCTAGCCCAAAGACCGCCAGTCTGATCGAGGTTCTGGCGCAGGCGCTCGGGGTAAACCACCAAATCAGCGACCACCGCACGCACGCGGTCGAGCATGAACGCGAGGGTCGCCGTCGCGTCCGGCATCATCATGCGCTCTACTGACGAGTGGCTGATGTCGCGCTCGTGCCAGAGCGCCACATTCTCGAGCCCGGGAACGACGGCCGCCCTGACGACGCGGCCGAGCCCGCAGAGGTTCTCGGTGAGCACGGGGTTGCGCTTGTGCGGCATCGCGCTCGAGCCCTTTTGGCCCTTCTTGAAGTGTTCTTCGGCCTCGCCAACCTCCGTGCGCTGCCAGTGCCGGACATTGGTCGAGAATCGCTCGATACCGGCGGCAATGACGCCGAGCACGGACAGATACGCCGCATGACGGTCGCGCGCGACGACCTGCGTGGACGCGGACTCAGCGCGAAGCCCGAGCGAGCTTAGCGCCTCGGCCTCGATGGCGGGCGTGAGATGCGCGTATGTCCCGACGGCGCCAGCGATCTTTCCGACCGCAATGTCTTCGCGCGCGGCGAGGAGGCGCGTTCGGTCGCGGGCGAGCTCCGCGTAGTGCCCTGCTAGAATCAATCCGAACGTAACCGGCTCCGCATGAATTCCATGCGAGCGCCCGATGGCAGGCGTGCGACGATGCTCCTCAATACGGCCGCGCATCGCTTCGAGGACCTTGTCCAGTCGGACCAACAGCATGTCGGTCGCTTCGGTTAGCAGGAGTGCGAGCGCGGAATCGAGCACGTCCGACGACGTCATCCCGCGGTGCAACCAACGCGCCGGCTCCCCGGCGAGCCCCTCGACGTGCGTCAAGAAGGCGATCACGTCGTGTCGAGTGACCTTCTCGATCTCGTCGATCGCGTCCGGGTCGAGACGCTCCCGAAACGGAGCGACTTTGTCAGCCGTTCCCGCAGGGACGAGGCCGGCGTTCTCCATCGCGCGGCACGCAGCGACCTCAACGTCGAACCAGGCCTCGTATTTGCGTTTTTGCGACCAGAGATCTTGGAATTCGGCAGGGGTATAGCGTGGAATCATGACGGCGCCGCGGATCTAGCAGACCCGCCGCCCGCACGCGAACTCTCTAGATTTCGAAGTTCCAGGCTTTGCGAACCTCGATGCGGGGCAGCGCGTAGCCGTCGACGTAGGCGCGATGGGCGGGGTCGGGCAGATAGGCCTTCACGTCATCCATCGAGTCGAAGCACACGGTGATCGCGATGTCCCAACTCGCTTCCGATGCTTCGTCTGCCGGAGCACCTACTGTCACGCTTCGGACCTGACTCAGCGAGCCGAGGTCCTTGCGGGTACGTTCCACGAACTCGGCCCGGGCCGCGTCGTTGCAGTATTGATCCTTGAGCTTGAAGAGCACGATGCGTTGAATCATTCGTTCATCCAATCCCGACGAGACCGCAGGCGATCCCCGCGAGGTGTGGCACTGCGGCGCCGAACATCGAGGCCTCCGTCGAGCTCGCGTTTCCGTCGATGCTGCGCTTGTACACCCCCTGCGCGATCGCGGCGAGGCGGAACAAGGAGAAGGCCTTGTAGTAGTTGAGGTCGGGAACCCCGTCGCGTCCGACTAGCTCGCAGTAGCGCGCGACGAACGCTGGTTCGCTCGGGATACCGCTCGTGTCGAAGTTCACGCCCGCCAACCCCCCGATCTTCGGAAGCATCACGTCGTACAACATGCAGGTGTACGCCAAATCGGAGAGGGGATGGCCGAGCGTCGAAAGCTCCCAGTCGATTACGGCGAGCGCACGCGGCTCGGTCGGATGAAAGATCAGATTGTCCAAGCGGTAGTCCCCATGCACGAGCGACGTCGCTTCCTCGTCGGGGATGTTCGCCGGCAACCACTCCATGAGTGTGTTCATCGGCGCCACATCCGCCGTTTGGGACGCGACGTACTGCTTGGTCCATCGCTTCACCTGACGCGCGACGTATGCGTCCGGTCGGCCATAGTCCGAGAGGCCGGTCGCATCGAGGTCCACCGAATGGATGGCCGCCAACACCCGGGCGAGCTCCTCATAGATTGCGGCCCGCTCGTTCGCCTCGAGCTCGGTCAGCTGTACGTGCCAGAAGATCCGGCCTTGTACGTACTCCATCACGAAAAACGACGTCCCGATCACCGACTCGTCCTCGCAAAGCGCATACATCCTGGCCGTTGGCACATCGGTGTCACGCAAGGCGTGCATGACGCGGTACTCGCGGTCGACCATGTGGGCGGACTGTAGGAGCCTACCCGGTGGCTTCTTGCGGAGCACGTACTGCCGCTCCCGATCTGCAAGCCAGTACGTCGGATTCGATTGACCGCCCTTGAACTGGCAGACCTGGAGCGAGCCGGTGTAGCCCTCGACCTGCTCCGCCATCCAGGCGTCGAGCCGCGCTTCGTCGAAGCGGTGGGCTTCTCGAACGGGTCCAGCGTTCTTTGGGGGCACCGGCGGCATAGGTCCTCGCTTTCGGAAGGACAGGAGCTTATCACGTTGAGCTACGGTCCCAAGGGAGCTAGGTTTCACCGCGTGAGGTGGGCCACGAACTCGCGCTTGAGCTTCAGGGGCTTTCTAGTCGCCTGCATGATCCTATGCGGCGCGCAGGCAGCCTTCGGCCAGAAGGGCGACGACAAAGACGAGGCCGACTCGGGCTACCGGCCCGCACCGAGCGCCAACGTAGCTGGTGACGTGCAGGCGCTGCCGATTGACGCGCCACCGGGCAGCAAAGTGGTCGTCGTCGCGATCGACCGCACGGTCGAGCTCGGGCTGGCGGCCTTCGTGCGACGCGCCGTCGAAGACAACCCGGACGCCGCCGCCATCATCCTCGAGGTCAACACCCTCGGAGGGCGGGTCGACGCAGCAATTCAGATTCGCGATGCCATCCTCGAAGCAAAGCCAAGAACGGTCGCCTTCATCCACCCGCGAGCGATCAGCGCGGGCGCTTTGATCAGCCTCGCATGCGACAACGTGCTGATGAGCGAAGGCGCCACCATCGGCGCGGCGACTCCGGTTCAGGCCGGCGGCGGCCAAGCAGAGGCGGTGGGGGAGAAGATGGTCTCCTACATGCGCGCTGAGATGCGCTCGACCGCAGAAGCCAATGGGCGCAGGGGCGACATCGCCGAAGCCATGGTCGACCGTGAGGTCGTGATCGACGGTGTCGTCGAGGCGGGGAAGCTCCTGACGCTCGACACCGACCAAGCGATCAAGCTCGGCATGGCCGACGGCCGGTTCAAGGACCTCGATGCAGTCCTCGAGGCACTCACCCTCGAAAACCCCTCGCTGGTGACCTCCGAGCTCAACTGGGGCGAAGAGATCGCGCGCTGGCTGACCGAGCCTACCGTCAGCGGCCTCCTGCTGTCGATCGGCATGCTAGGCCTGATGATCGCGTTCTACACGCGGACGGTGGGGGCATTCACGGTTGCCGGCTTCGTCGCGCTCGCCTTGTTCTTCGGCGGCCACGCAGTGGTCCATCTGGTCGGCTGGGAGGAGGCCCTTCTGTTCTTGACGGGCGTCATCCTGGTGATTGTCGAGATCTTTTTCGTGCCGGGCTTTGGCGTTCCGGGCGTGCTCGGCTTGATCTGCGTGATCACTGCGCTGGTGCTTTCGCTGATCGGAATGCCAATCAACGTGTCGTTTCAGACCGGGTTGCTCGCGGATGCCATGACGCGCGTCCTGCTCTCCCTTCTCGGCGCGTTCGTCTTGGCGCTGGTCGCCATGCGCGTGCTGTCGCGGACTTCGTTCGGTCGTGCCCTCGTTCTCGAGGAAGCCGAGGCTGGTTGGCGTTCGGCGCCCGCCGCGTCGGACCTCGTCGACCGCGTGGGCGAAGCATTGACCGATCTTCGCCCCGCCGGGAAGGTCGTCATCGACGGCAAGCGCTACGAGGCGGCCAGCGAACGCGAGTTCATCTCGCGAGGCTCTCGTGTCCGTGTCATCGGCAAGGACGGACCGGAGCTCATCGTCCGGCCCGAGGACGAGGCATGACCGCAAGCGTAATCATCATCGTCATGGTGATCGGCCTGCTGCTCCTCTTCACCGAGGTCGCCGTCGTCCCCGGGTTCGGCGTGGCGGGCGTCCTGGGCGTACTTGCGCTCGGCGCAGGAGCCGTAGCCGCGTGGACGGAGCTTGGGCCTCTTTGGGGAGGAGTGAGCGGCGGCGTCTCGGTCGTTGCCGCCGTCGTCATGCTCCTCTGGCTGCCGAGAAGCCGTGCCGGCCGGAAGATGGTTTTGGAGCACAGCCAAGCCGACGCTGTCTCTCAGCGAGACCGGAGAGCATTGATCGGGCAGCGTGGCGTCACCGTCACGCCGCTTCGGCCCGTCGGCCGAGTGCGTTTTGGATCCGCGGAAGTCGATGTGATGACCGAAGGCGAATATGTCGACAGCCACCAAGAAGTCGAAGTCATGACCGTGGAAGGTGCACGCGTCGTCGTGCGCATTCCGGATGTCACCTAGGAAGGAAGCCCCATGGAATTCGCTCCGCTTGCCCTGATATTTCTCCTCATCATCGTCGTTTTTGTTCTGTTCGTCTGGCTGATCCCAGTCCGGCTGTGGATCGCCGCCTGGTCGAGCGGAGCGCGGGTCGGCTTCGGCGAGCTGATCGGGATGCGGCTACGCCGCGTCTCGCCGGGTGCGGTCGTCAATCCGCGCATCGCGGCCGTCAAGGCGGGCATTCAAACCGAAACCAACATCTTGGAATCACACTATCTCGCGGGTGGCAACGTCGAGCGCGTGGTGAATGCGCTCATCAGCGCCGACAAGGCGGGTATCGAGCTCGGCTTCTCGCAGGCGGCGGCCATCGACCTAGCGGGCCGCGACGTTCTCGAAGCCGTCCAGACGAGCGTCAACCCTCGCGTCATCACGACGCCGAAGATCACCGCCGTCGCGAAAGACGGAATTCAGTTGTTGGTCGTCACACGGATCACCGTACGGTCCAACATCGACCGTTTGGTCGGCGGCGCCACCGAAGAAACCGTCGTCGCGCGTGTCGGCGAGGGCATCGTATCGACCATCGGCTCTTCCATGAACTACGCCGAGGTTCTGGAGAATCCGGACACGATCTCCAAGAACGTGCTCGCGCGCGGTCTCGACAGCGGCACGGCGTTCAACATCCTCTCGATCGACATCGCTGACGTCGACGTGGGCACCAACATCGGCGCCAAGCTGATGACCGAGCAGGCCGAAGCCGACAAGCAGGTCGCGCAGGCCCGCGCCGAAGGCCGACGCGCGTTGGCCGTGGCGAACGAGCAGGAAATGCGCGCGAAGGTCGAGGAGATGCGCGCGAGGCTCGTCGAAGCCGAAGCCAAGATCCCCGAAGCCATGGCCGAAGCCCTCAAGGCAGGGAACCTCGGGGTGATGGACTACTACAACCTCCGCAACGTCGCGGCTGACACCGAGATGCGAGACGCAATCGGCAAGGCCACGGGCGACAAGGACGATGACGGCCAAATCTAAGACCCGGCCGCTCGCCAAGGTCGTCGCGCAACCGAGCGTCTTCGTCGCGCGGCTGATTCTGGCGGATGTCATTGCGAAGCGGGGCGAAGGGCCCCTCGAACGCAAGCGGCTGGTCTACGGGCCGAGAAAGCGCTGACCTCGATGCCCGACTGGCTCAGCGAGCACATCGGCGAGATCGCGCTCCTGATCTACATCGTCTACCCGCTGATCAAACGCTGGTGGGACCGTCGGAAACAGAGGCGGGAGCAAAAGCCGAAGGCAAGCGCAACGACACAGCCACGGACGCAGCCCCGTACGGAAACGGAGACGCGGACCCCTGCGGGAGCGGGGACAGGAACCCTTCCGGGAACGCGTACGCGCCCGAAGGAGGCTGACTTCCTCGATGCTGCCCGGACGCGGCTCGGCCGCTTGAAGCAGGAGACCGCGCGCCTGCTGTTGCAGGCGCAGACCGATCCGCGCTTGGCGCGTTTGGCGCCTGCACTGCGGGAGGACTTGCTCGGTCGCATCGAGACCATCGAGCGTTCGTTGCGCGGCAACCCGACGATCTCGACCATCGTTCAGGACACGACGATCATCCAAGGGCTCGAAGAGCTCCTTCGGCACCTCGATGCGATGGCTCAGCAGCGCACAGGCGGTCGATCCCCGTTCCTAGCAGATGCCGACGCGGTGGCGGATTCCTGTTATGCGCCAATCCTGGAGCTCGCGCGCATTCAGGGGCTGAGCCTGAGAACTAGCCAGCCCGTCTCCGTAACCGGCGATTGGAGCCTCTCCGTCGTCCCGCGGTTCGCCTCGACGCGAGTCGCGCCCCTTCGGCTCCCTGCCGGGTTCGAGCACAGCCTGTGGCACTGGCCCGCGATCGCGCACGAGGTGGCACACGACTTCTACTTCAGCTTGGAGAACATCGAGCGCGGGCTTCGCGGGCGACTTGGTCTTCCGAATCGTGTCGAAGTGCCCAGGTCGGAAATGGAGCTCGACGCTGCTTGGCTCCGTCGGCTCTACGGTGCCTGGCTACCGGAGCTCTTCGCCGACGTTTTGGGTACCCTCATGCTTGGGCCTGCATACGTAGAGACGATGTTGCGCGCTTTTCGCGATCCGGGATCGCCACAGCGGACAGCGGCGATCTTTCAAGACGGCGGCGTCATCGACCAGCACCCACCCGAGCGTCTGCGAGTCTACATGGCAACTCGGGTGCTGCACCACCTCGGCCGGCACGACGCAGCCGCCGAGCTCTGGGAGCGCTGGGAAAACGACCACCCCAATGTGCGGTTCTACTACCTGCCTCTCGGCGGAGATTGGGTTGGTCTCTCGGACGAGAACCTGCATGCGATCGCCGACTCCATGCTCGAGGTCCTTTTGCAGCAGCCGTGGCCAGAGCTCGAAGGCTTCCAGCTCCTCAACATCCCGGGGCTTGCGTACCTTCACGCCGAACACGCCAAGGTCGAGCGATTGAGCGAGACTCTCGCGGACGGCGAGGTAGTAGATGCGGACCCGCGCTGGATCGTAGCGGCTGCAGTGCTGGCCGCGAAGGCGCAGCCGACGCTCCATGACAAGATCCTCGACGCGGCGCGGCGCTCGATTCGCGGCATCGGCGACCAAGTCGAGCTGGCAGAGGCGGCCGCGCAGTTGCGCGCACCAAAACACACAATCGGCACCGAGCTAGTTGCATCATTGAGACATTCAGGCTCGATTCAAGAGGCCATCGTGCTCGGAGCGGCTCTGACGCCGTATCGGCGTCCTCGCTGGCGCTAGGATCACGCAGTTCTCAGAGCTCCATGGATCCCAGTGCCACCGGGGGGTATCCGTTCGGGTGGGCCGGTGCTAGAAACCCTCGATGGATCTTGCCGGGTTCCACCCTGCTGTCGCGACCTGGTTCGAGCGCAGGTTCGGCGAGCCTACGCCTCCGCAGATCGAAGGCTGGCCCGCGATTCGGGAAGGGACGCATACGCTGATCGCCTCGCCCACCGGATCGGGCAAGACGCTCGCGGCCTTCCTCTGTGCGATCGACGATCTCGTGCAGCGGGGCCTGCGAGAAGGCCTCGAAGACAGAGTGAGCGTCCTCTACATCTCGCCGCTCAAGGCGCTCAGCAACGACATCGAGAAGAACCTCCGTGCACCCCTCGAAGGGATTCGCAGCACGCTCGAAGATCTCGGCTACGACGACATCGAGATCCGCACCGCGGTTCGTACCGGAGACACGCCTTCTCACCTCCGCACGAAGATGGTGAAGAAGCCGCCTCACATTTTCGTAACCACGCCGGAGTCGCTCTACATCTTGCTGACGAGCGAGGGGGGGCGGCGCATGCTCTCCGACGTCCGCACCGTGATCGTCGACGAGATCCATGCGGTCGTGACGAACAAGCGCGGCGCCCATCTCGCGCTTTCGCTCGAGCGGCTTCAAGCACTCGTCGGCCGCGACATCACTCGAATTGGGCTTTCCGCAACACAGAACCCCATCGAGGACGTCGCTCGCTTCTTGGTCGGTGCCGGCCACGGACCGGACGCTCCGCCGAGCTGTCGAATCGTCGACGTAGGACATCAGCGCGAGATGGACGTAGCCGTCGAGCTGCCCGGCTCTCCGCTCGAAACGGTGATGTCCCACGAGGTCTTCGAGGAGATCTACGCGAAGCTGGCAGCGCTGATCCACGCGCACCGGACCACGCTGGTGTTCGTCAATACGCGAAAGCTCGCGGAGCGTGTCACCCGACACCTCGCGGAGCTTCTGGGCGAAGAGGAGGTGGCCGCGCACCACGGAAGCCTCTCACGCGCCCATCGCTTGGACGCCGAGCGTAGGCTGAAGTCGGGAGAGCTGCGCGCGGTCGTCGCAACCGCGTCGCTCGAGCTCGGCATCGACGTCGGCGACGTAGACCTCGTCTGCCAGCTGGGCTCTCCTCATTCGGTGGCCACCTTCCTTCAGCGCGTCGGACGATCCGGACACTGGCATGGCGGCACCCCGAAGGGCCGGCTCTTCCCTTTGAGCCGCGATGACCTCGTCGAATGCGCCGCCCTCATGCGCTGCGTCCGGCAAGGCGAGCTCGATCGCATTCGAATCCCCGAGGGCTCGACCGACATCCTCGCGCAACAGATCGTTGCCTCGGCTGCAGCGCGCGATGAGTGGAGTGAGAGCGATCTGCTCCAGTGGGTCAGGCGCGCATGGCCCTACCGGAACCTCAGCGAGCAGCGTTTCAACCAGGTCCTCGAGGTGCTGTCCGAGGGGTTCGCCACAAGCCGTGGGCGGCGAGGGGCCTACCTTCATCGGGACGAGGTCAACCACCGCATCCGCCCACGACGGAGCGCTCGGCTCACCGCGATCACGAACGGCGGCGCGATCCCGGACAACTTCGACTACGAGGTTCGGCTGGAGCCCGAGGGTCTTCGAGTCGGCACGGTGAACGAGGACTTAGCCCTCGAAAGCGCTGCCGGCGACATCTTTCAGCTCGGCAACCACTCGTATCAGATCCTGGGTGTACAGACCGGTGTGGTGCGGGTGGCGGACGCTGCGGGTAAGCCCGCGACACTCCCGTTCTGGCTGGGCGAAGCGCCGGCCCGAGCAGACCTGCTTTCTGTATCGGTCAACGCGATCCGTGAAGGCATCGACGCCCGGCACGCCAACATGGCCCAAGTCGTCGCGTGGTTGCAGACCGAGACCTCGATTGGCGAGATGGCGGCAAGACAGCTCGCCGAGTACCTCGTGTCCGCGCGGATCGCACTGAACGCCATGCCGACCCGCAACACGGTGGTGCTCGAACGCTTCTTCGACGAAACCGGGGCGATGCACCTCGTGCTTCACGCTCCCTTCGGGAGCCGTATCAATCGCGCCTGGGGCCTAGCCCTTCGAAAGCGCTTCTGCCGGAGCTTCAACGTGGAGCTTCAAGCGGCTGCTACCGAGGACGCGATCGTCCTGTCGCTTGGCCCGACGCACAGCTTCCCGCTCGAGGATGTGTTTCAGTTCTTGCGTCCGGAGAACGTCCGCGAGGTGCTGGTGCAGGCGATGCTCGATGCGCCGATGTTCCAAACGCGATGGCGCTGGAACGCCACGCGTGCGCTTGCGCTTCTTCGCTTCAGGGGCGGCAAGAAGGTGCCGCCTCCATTTCAACGCATGCAGGCCGACGACCTGCTGGCCCTGTGCTTCCCGGACCAGGTCGCTTGCCTCGAAAATGTGGCCGGTGACCGCGAGATCCCCGACCACCCACTGGTGCAGCAGACGATCGACGATTGTCTTCATGAAGCGATGGACATCGAGGGACTCGAGGCGCTGCTTCAACGGATGCAAGCTGGGCAGCTCGACCTGCTGGCCCGAGATCTGACCGAGCCCTCCCCTCTCGCGCAAGAGATTCTCAACGCCAAGCCGTACGCCTTCCTCGACGACGCGCCGCTCGAGGAACGGCGGACCCATGCGGTGATGTCGCGCCGATGGCTCGATCCGACCCGAGCGTCGGACCTAGGGGCGCTCGACCGGGACGCCATCGATCGTGTTCGGGGCGAAGCCTGGCCCGAGCCGCGGGACGCGGAGGAAATGCACGACGCGCTGCTTCTGCACTACTGCCTGACCGACGAAGAAGCGAGAACAGGAGAGTGGCTCGCATGGTTGAACGAGCTCGCGGCTTCAGGCCGTGCGACCCGATTCATCGCAGACGGCGAAGCCGTGTGGACTGCGGCCGAGCGGCTACCGCTGCTCGAGGCGGCCTGGCCGTCGGGTCAGGCGGAGACTTCGGTCACCGTGCCAGAGCGCCATCGCGCGCAAGCCTGGGCGCCCGAGGACGCGACACTCGAGATCGTGCGGGGGCGCCTGCAGGCTTCGGGCCCGGTGTCGGCAGGACTCCTCTCGAGCCTCTTGCACCTTCCGCGAGCTTCAATCGATCTCGCTCTCTCCGCACTCGAGGGCGAAGGCTTCGTGCTCCGTGGATCATTCACGCCGGACTCGACCGACACCGAATGGTGCGAACGAGGCCTGCTCGCGCGGATTCACCGCTACACGCTCAACCGGCTCCGCAAGGAGATCGAGGCCGTCTCCGCCGCCGACTATCTTCGCTTCCTGCTGAGTTGGCAGCACGCTGCCCCCGACGCGCGCATGGAGGGCCCCGAAGGCCTGGCCGCGATCCTCGAGCAACTCGAGGGCATCGAAGCCGGCGCCGCAGCGTGGGAAGCCGATGTCTTCCCGGTTCGCATGCGAGGCTACGACCCGAGCTGGCTCGACCAGCTCTGCATCTCCGGCCGCGTCACCTGGAGCCGTCGAACGCCCCCTACTGGCCGGGCCTCGAGCCCCATCCGGACCAGCCCCATCGCGTTTGCACGCCGGGCACAAGCGGCGACCTGGCGTTTCCGGACGATTGGAGAGGAGCCTCGGTCCAGCGACGCGGCGATGACGCTCGAGGTCCTGCGACGATCCGGCGCCAGCTTCTTCGACGACATCGTCCGAGACACGGGATTGCTGCCCACCCAAGCGGAGGGCGCTCTCGGAGAGCTCGTGTCGCAGGGCCTGGTGACCGCCGACGGCTTCACCGGCCTCCGCGCGCTTCTCGCCCCCGACCCGAAACGCCAGCGAAGGAGCCGTCGCTCGGTTGCGGCCTACAGCATGGAGGCGGCGGGGCGTTGGACGGTGTTGCCGGACGCCCCAGAAGAACACGACGTCGAGAGCATCGCGTGGGCGTTGATCCGGCGATGGGGCGTCGTGTTCCGGCGGGTGCTCGACCGCGAAGGCGACCTGCCTCCGTGGTACCTGCTTCTGCGGGTCTACCGGCGCCTGGAAGCGCAGGGCCTGATCCGCGGCGGCCGTTTCGTCGCAGGCTTCGCAGGCGAACAGTATGCGCTTCCCGAAGCCGTGACCGCGCTCCGAAGAGCGCGACGCACGCCAAAGACGGGAGAGCTCGTCTCGATCAGCGCCGCCGATCCCCTGAACCTGGTCGGGATCATCACCCCGGGCCACCGTGTCCCCGCAACGCCAAAGAACCGCATCCTGCTGCGCGACGGCATGCCGATCGCCTTCCAGGAGGGCAGCGAGACACACTTCCTGGAAGAGCCAGCGGACGAACGCTGGGCGCTGACGCGAGCATTGCAGAGACAGCCCGTGCCGAGAGCGGTACAGGCCTACCTCGGCAGTCGACCCTGATCGCGGACGCTGGAGCGGGCACTTGGGGTGCAGTGAGCTCGACCAGCGTGTCCGATCGGACATTGTTCTTTTGCGACCCGTTGAAGGAGGGCCTAAAACAATCCCGGTGACACCTGAAGACATCGACCTCGAAGAGCTGAGGCGCAAGCTGTGTGCTCGGTTTCTCCATGCCGCTCCAGCCGGGTACGTGACGGGGAAGAGCGATCTACGGGCAGCCGTAGTCTCGATCCTCGATTGCTCTGCGCTCGAAGCCGAGAACCTGGTCGATACCTTGGAAGCGCGCGGCCTGATTCGATACGAAGGCGACCGGCGAGGCGAGGTGGACCAACTCGAGCGTCACTGGCGGCTCGGGGAAGCCTGACCGTCGAGAGCATGGCGCCGAGGACGACGAACACGCCGGCAAGTAGCTGCCTGGACGAGGCCGCGCAGCTGACCCTAGTATCGCCGCAATGGGCGACACGCAGCAGCTCCCGCTTCATGGCATCAAGATCATCGAGTTCACGCACATGGTCATGGGACCCGCTGCCGGGGTCGTTCTCGGCGACCTCGGTGCCGACATCACTCGGATCGAACCAATCGGAGGTGACGCGACGCGAGCCTTGCGAGGCTCGGGTGCAGGGTACTTCCCCATGTACAACCGCAACAAGCGCAGCCTTTGCGTGGACCTCAAGTCCGAGGCTGGCAAGAAGATCGTGTACGAGCTGGTCGACGGGGCCGATGTCGTCATCGAGAATTTCAGGCCCGGCACCATGCAGAGGCTTGGCTTCGGGTACGAGACCCTCAAGGCGCGCAATCCGGGCCTGATCTACTGCTCGAACAAAGGCTTTCTCAGCGGCCCCTACGAGCACCGAACCGCGCTCGATGAGGTGACACAGATGATGGGAGGCCTCGCGTACATGACGGGTCCTCCGGGGAGGCCTCTGCGTGCCGGGACTTCGGTCGTGGACGTCACGGGCGGGATGTTTGGGGCACTCGGGATCCTTGCGGCGCTGTTCCAACGCGACGCAAGCGGCAAGGGCCAGGAAGTCGTTGCTTCGCTGTTCGAAAGCACCGTCTTTCTCGTTGGGCAGCACATGGCGCAGTACGCGGTGATGGGAGAGCCAGCCGCGCCGATGCCGGCTCGCTCGTCTGCATGGGCGATCTACCAGATCTTCGAAACTGCGGATGACGACCAGCTGTTCGTCGGCATCGTGAGCGACAAGCAGTGGCACCTGTTCTGCGAGGCCTTTGGCTTGAACGCGCTCGCCGCGGACGCGACTCTCGAGACCAACAACGATCGCGCTGCGCAGAAAGAGCGACTCGTCACGGCCGTGCAAGACGTGTTTCGGAAGCTCACGAAACGGGAGCTCATGGACCGGCTCGAGAAGACCGGCCTACCTTTTGCACCGATTGGCAAACCCGAAGAGCTCCTCGAGGATCCGCACCTCAACGCGAGCGAGGGCTTGCTCGAGGTGTCCGTCACCGAAGGGGAGCACGCGGGCACCATGATGCGTTTGCCGGCGCTCCCCCTCGCCATGAGCGGCCATCGCTTCGGGGTTCACCAGGATATCGCCCGCGCCGGGGAGCATACTCGCGATGTCCTGGCGGGATTGGGCTACTCCGGCCAGCAGATCGACGACCTGCTGGCCCGCGGAATCGTCGCCTCGGCCTGAGTCCCGTGTCC
>Ga0209536_100009363_pt1 | contig 14570 bp, 15 predicted proteins | sample DeeMarSeWOR28_12_FD_187461 | JGI IMG/M metagenome (GOLD analysis project Ga0209536, IMG submission 187461) | Marine sediment microbial communities from White Oak River estuary, North Carolina - WOR-2-8_12 (SPAdes) (version 2) | ecosystem: Environmental > Aquatic > Marine > Intertidal zone >...
GATTTTCCATCATTGTTTTTTGTAACTATCTTTTTTAAGTAAGATATATTTTAGAAACCTTAAAAATGAAACAAAACTCAAAAAAGAAAAATAAAAAATTAAATCAATTAATCAAATGGATTTTGATTATTTCAGGAACCATTTTTTTAGGTTTTGGCGTTATTGGAATTTTTTTGCCAATACTTCCTACAACTCCTTTTTTGTTACTTGCAGCAGCTTGTTATGCCCGTAGTTCACAGCGATTTTATAATTGGCTTATGAATAATAAATGGTTTGGTAATTATATTAAAAACTATCGGGAGGGTAGAGGTATTCCATTAAAATTTAAGATTTTTACAATAACTTTGTTGTGGTTAACCATACTTACTTCTATTTATTTGGTAATAAACAATTTTTTGATTGAAATCGTTTTAATTATTATAGCTATTGGGGTGACAATTCATATAATTACTATTAAAACTTACAAACATTAGAATTAGTCGAAATAACTAATATTTAGATATAATGTATTATTTAATTTTTTTTCTGTAAAATAGAGCCATTATCTCGTCCCTTGGATGATAATTAATATCAGAATTGAGTAATATATTGAGAAATAGATTATTTGATATAAATTGAGAAATTAATTATGTAAAATTCATTAATGTTTTATCTATAGATATAGATTAAAAAACTGTATTCTAGATTCTTAAATTTGTAATGGGATTTTTAAAATTAATAATTAAAGAGTTTTAAAAAAGAATAAGATTTACTCCTGTATTATTTGGATTGTTGGTTTGAAAAGATATTTGTCGTTCCCCGTTTGATGAACAGATTTTTGAACGTCGAAGTCTAAAGTTAATATCAATGTTTCATTGTTTTCTATTTTCCAAGGTTTGATTAGTTTTATTGTCTTTGATGGTATTTCCATATCATATTGAACATCATCAATTGTTACTAGTGCTTGATCAACGTTTAGTCTTATTTGTGTGTACCATCCTGCACTTAAATTTGCTTCTCCCAATAAATCTGTTACATCTTGAAGCGCTATGAGATCAAAGGTTTGTGTTTCATTGACAATATTTATCCATTCTCCGGTTGTGTTTGTATCATTTATTCCTGCGTAATGTACACTGATTTGTGAGAGGGTTATCAAGGCTTCAGTAATATTGAGATCACTTGGGTCATCAGTGATTTGTAATATTAAGGTTCCATTACCTTCTGATATACATCCGCTTAAAAATCCAGTAATTCCAATAGCTATAATAACTATAATTAATAACATTTTTTTCATTTTTTGTCCCCCTTTTTTTATAATATATTGTTTATAATCCTATATAAATGTATTTAGGGAATATGAAAACTATAAAATTAGTTATAAATCGATTTATCATATATTTTAAAATATTTTTTTAAGAATTTTTGTCTTTATTTTCAAGTTCTTCTAGTCTTTTCCATTCTGTAATGTCTCTTGAGATCCCCATTGTTCCAATAATATTTCCCTCTGCATCAAAACGAGGTATCTTTGTAACAGATACCAGCTTTTCAGAGCCGTCTATATTTGTAAGTTTCTCAATTTTGTTAATTATAAATTTACCTGTTTTTAAAATCTCTTCATCATCTTCAAAAGATTTCTTTGCTTCATCTTCAGGTAAAAAATCATAGTCTGTCTTGCCGATCATTTCTTCTGGTTTTACATTTGAATGCGATGCTTTTGTTTTATTTACTTTGATAAATTTGTTTTCTTCATCCTTAAAATAAATAGAATCTGGACTGCTATCCATAAGTGTTTTAAGAAGGCTATGTTCACGGGTAATTTTAATTTCTGCTTGTTTTCTATCACGTATATCTCTTATTAAAAGAACGAAATTATTTAGTTCATTTTGTTTTTTAAGAAGAAAAAAAGAGGTGAGTTCAACATCGACTATTTTTCCATCTTTATCTATCAATTCGGTTTCTTGACTTGTAGCAGTCTTGTTGAAAAGAAGATTTTGAAATTGATTAAGAACAATTGAAATTGATTTTGGTGTTAAAATATGCATATTAAATAAATTAATACCTACCATTTTTTCTTTTGTAAGACCAAAAAACTTTAAAATCTGTGAATTTACATCAAATATTTCTCCACGGGAATCAAGAATCAACATTCCATCTGTTGTACAATTAAATAAACCTCTAAATTTTTCTTCACTTTCTATTAATAGTCTTTCTGCTTTTTTACGCTCAGTTATATCCCAAACTAAAACAAGTAATGTAGGTTTTCCATCAAGTTTGAACAACGATGTGTCGATTATAACTGGGAAAATAGACCCATCTTTTCTTTTATTTTCTGATTCAAAATTCATACCTCCCTTTGAAATAATTTCTTCGAGTAACTGAGACCAATCTGTTTTATCAGAAAACATGTTATTTAAAGGAAAATTGTTGAGCTCTTCGCAGTCATAACCAAAAAGATCATGTGATTTAAGATTGGAATCAATAATTTTTCCATCCAGAGAGGTAATAAATGCAGCGGCGTTAATTGATTCAAATAATGTTTTATATCTACAATAATCAGATGAATAGCTTTGTTCAGAGTTTTTTTCTTGTTGCTCTAACATATGACATCCCACGATGGTATCCCATTTTAATTTCTTCCATCCTATGAAGATAATATTGAATAAATTTGGATTATTTAAAATTACTTTATAAAACAAAATTATAAATAAAAGATTTTTTAGGATTATAATTTTGCGAGTTTTTCTTTTAACTCAATTATTATACTTACAGGGGTTGGATCAACTTTTCGGAGTATTGCTAAATAGCAACTGACGAAATCACCTAGTTGCATGAGATACATCATTTTTGCTAAACGTTTTTTACCTAAAACAGGGATTTCTATAACATTTCCTGCAACTCCCTCAAATAATTCTTTCATAAAATTTAGATGAGTAGACATATAAATTGATTCGTCTTCGTGGTCTCTAAAAATTATGCAAGAGTAGTTTTTTGAAAATTCAGGATTTGCCGACCATCCGACAATATCGTTATGACTTGATTCTGATGCTTCATAAAAACTTGAAATTATTTTACTATTTTCATTGAATTGAGTACACCATCTTTTTGCAATCGGTGTGTAATAATCCCATCCATAAATCCGTGGTATTTTATTTAGAATTTTTTTTGCAATTTGTTTTGAAAGATTTTCTTTTTCAGCAACATTTCTATTGTTATGCCTGGCAAAATCTTCTACTAACTCTATGGTTTCTTTGATTTCGGATTCAAAATCATAGTTTACTACACCAGTTTTATCAAGAGCATAAATTGAAGAAAAAAGCATATATCCAGTTGCAGCTCTTGGTTGAAAACCTGATGGTATTTTTATATGTGGAATGTTTCTTTTTTCACAATAATCTTGTAGTTTACCACCAGATGAAGTTCCAATGATTTTGCAATGTTTTTGATAAGCATGCTTAAATGTGCTAAGGGTTTCCTCAGTGTTACCAGAATAGCTTTGTGATAAAACAAGTGTGTTTTTATTTGCCCATTTAGGTAGATCATATTGTCTTGTTACAAAGATTGGTATATTGCTTCTTCCACGATTTAAACTTTGAATAATGTCACCAGATATTGCTGATGCGCCCATACCACTTATTATTATATTATCTACTTTGTATATATTTGATATTTCAGCGGATTCGACTATCTCTTTTGATTCTTTGATCTGTTTATAAAAATTTTCTACAGGGTTTAGCATTTCAGATTTATCAATTTCAGATATTAGTTTTAAATCATCAAGCATAATAATACATCCAAAATCTACTTTTAAAGACAAAATCCTGTAAATATTGGATATTATTTATTAATTTCCATTTTAAAGGAAAATGCTTATATTATAAGTTTTTATCTAATGGAAAGTTATGATAATTACTAAACAGAAAGAAATTAAAAAAATACTTGATCTGGTTGGAAATGGTCCTGTTTTTATAGTTGGATGTAGTGAATGTGCAACTTTATGTAACACAGGGGGAGAAAAAGAAGTAAAAGAAATGAAAAACATCCTTGAAGAAAAAAAAATAGATGTTTCTGGTTTTGTAATTTTAGATCCTGCTTGTCATTTTCTAAATGATAAAAGAATCCTTAAAAACTATAAAAATGAAATAGAAAATGCTAAAAAAATACTTGTTTTAGCATGTGGTAATGGGGTTCAAACAGTTGCAGAGTTAGTCCAAGATACCGACGTAGTTTCAGGTACAGATGCTCTTTTTTTAGGGGAAATCAAGCGCTTGGGTGATTTTGAGAGGCGGTGTAATCTTTGTGGTGAGTGCATAATAGATCTATATGATGGTTTATGTCCCATATCTCGTTGTCCAAAAAGTATGTTAAATGGTCCATGTGGTGGGTCTATGAATGGCAAATGTGAAATCTCCGATGATCTTGATTGTGTTTGGGATTTGATTTTTAAACGTCTGAAAGCAGATAACAGTTTACATAAGTTAAAGGACTTGGTTGAACCAAAGGATTGGTCAAAATCTACTGAAATGGGGAGAAGGGTTTAGATGACATATGAGAGCAATTTACAGAGAGTATTGTCTGAGAAAAAATTTGCTGTTACTGCTGAGATTGGTCCGCCTAAAGGTTGTAATCAAGAAAAAATAAGAAAAAAAGCTGAACTTTTGAAAGGTTATGCAGATGCGTTTAATATTACAGATAATCAGACTGCGGTTGTGAGACTTTCTAGCATGGGTGGTTGTTTTATTTTGCTTGATATGGGCTTGGAGCCTATTATGCAGATGGGTTGCAGGGATAGAAACAGAATTGCTTTGCAAAGTGATTTACTTGGTGCGGTATCGGTAGGTGTGAGAAACATTCTTTTTATGACAGGGGATCATCAGTCTTTTGGAAACCATCCTGGTGCTAAAGGTGTTTATGATTTGGATTCAATTCAGCTTATAAAAATTGTGAAGGATATGCGCGATTTAGGTGTTTTTCAGAGTGGTGATAAGATTCTTTCTGGCATTCCAGATGTCTTTATTGGTGGTACTGCAAATCCTTTTGCAGATCCTCTTGATTTTAGAGTCGATAGAATTGAAAAAAAAATTATTGCTGGTGCTGATTTTATTCAAACTCAGAGTGTATACAACCTTGACAAGTTTAACCAATGGATGGATGAAGTATGTGCAAGAGGTCTTGATAAAAAAGCGTTTATTCTTGCAGGTGTAACACCTCTTAAATCAGTCAAGATGGCTGATAGGATGAAGTTTCATGTTCCAGGTGTTGATATTCCTGATGAAATTTATAAAAGAATAATAAATGCATCTGACCCTAAATATGAAGGATATAATATTTCTCTTGAGCTGATTGATGAAATTAAAAAAATAAGGGGAGTTGGTGGTATTCATATAACTGCTCTTTTTTGGGAGGATATTATCCCTAAGCTTGTGAAAGAAGCAGGTTTTTATCCGCGACCTTAACTTTTTTTTATAATTCGTAAGATTTGTATACCCTTTCTTTATAGCGGTAAAAAGATTAGGGGGTTTTTTGTACTATGTCAAAAAAAGGTATGAAAAAGATACTGGTCACTGGCTCGGTTGGACAGATTGGATCAGAGCTGACAATGGATCTTAGAAAAAAATTTGGTAATGATAATGTTGTTGCTTGTGGAAGAAAAACAAAGCCGAGTGATATCCTTTATAATTCTGGACCATTTGAATATCTTGATATAACAGATAAAGATAGTGTTGAAAAAGTTATAAAAAAATATGATATTGATACTATCTATAATATGGCAGCGATTCTTTCTGCTGTTGGTGAAGAAAAGCCCCTGGTTTGTTGGAATGTAAATATTAATGGTTTGTATAACATTCTTGAACTTGCTCGTGAGTACGAAATGACTAGGGTTTTTGTTCCAAGTAGTATAGCTGTTTTTGGACCTGAAACTCCTCGGATAAACACGCCACAAGAAACTGTTTTGAAACCGAAAACAATGTATGGTGTTACAAAAGTTGCAGGTGAGATTCTTGGTGATTATTATTTCAAACGTTTTGGTTTAGATGTTCGGGGGTTACGTTATCCTGGAATTATTAGTAGTGAAACACCTCCGGGTGGCGGTACAACAGATTATGCTGTTGAAATTTTTTATGAGGCAATTAAAAACAATAGATATACGTGTTTTGTAAGAAAGGATACAATTTTGCCTATGATGTATATGCCTGATTGTATTAAGGGTACAATTGATCTTATGAATGCAGATGTTTCTAAGTTAAGTCATCATTGTGATTTTAATATGGCTAGTATGAGTTTTTCTGCAGATGAACTTGCAGCTGAAATTAAAAAACATATAACTGATTTTAAATGTGAATTTGCCCCTGATTTCCGTCAGGCGATTGCTGATTCTTGGCCTCAGAGTATTGATGATAGTGCAGCTAGAAAAGAGTGGGGTTGGAATCCTTCTCATAATCTTTCTTCGATGACAAAGGATATGTTAGAAAAACTCAGTGTTCGTAACGAACGAGGAAATCTATAATAAAAAAAAAAATGAGGAAAGAGGTAAGTTTTTTTACTTACCACCAGTTGTTTTTCCAGTTTTGGTTCCACCAAGATTTAGTTGGAACAAATGCTGAAGCCTGCCAATCTTCTGTTTTCATTTCATTTAAATGATTCCAGACCTCATCCCAGTTTTGTCCCTCAATCCAGGTAATATAATCCCAGTCTCCAGGGATACTTGCTCCACTGGTTGTCCAGTTCCATTTCTTTATTTTATCTGGGATTTCATCCATATTTTTTTCTCTTAAAAGTACCCATGCTCCTGCGGGTTTTTCCCACCACCATCTGTCGCTTTTGTATCCATCGTATACCATGTGTGAGCTTGTGTGGTCTACTTCATCCCAGCTTTTGATCGTTGATACGCAGTTGTGTACTATTTCTAAATCAGGTGCGTCAAACCATGCTATTATATCCCATCCTCCAGATACCATCCATGTGCCGATTATGTTATCCCAATTTTGGAAACGCTGCCAGACTTCATGGGATTTTCCTTTTTTTGTTTTTATAAAAATATATGCCGATCTATTTTTCCAATTCATACTTAATTTCTCCTCATCCATCTAGTGATTTAATATGTTATATAAAAGGTTGCACTTATATGTTTCCCTTATCAAAGGATAAGTACAATTGGAAAACTTTTTGTGCTTGAACATATTATTCTATTTTTGGAGAGATGAATAATTTGCAGGAGTTAGAGGAGATTAGAAATGATATGGCTGTGAATAATATAGAGCAGATTAGAGCTTATTTGGGAAATGAGGCGGATTATCTTTTAAATTTTAATGAACCTAAGATTACAAAAGATACTTTGCATCTTCCAGGTCCTGATTTTGTAAATCGTACATTTGTCGATTCGGATAGATCTACTCAAGTTATAAAAAGTTTGAAATTGATTTTTAATCATGGTCGTCTTGGTGGAACTGGTTATGTTTCAATTTTACCAGTTGATCAAGGTGTTGAGCATTCTGCTGCAGCATCTTTTACGCCTAATCCAATTTATTTTGATCCGGCAAAGATTGTGGAGCTTGCAATTAAAGGCGGTTGTAATGCTGTTGCTTCCACCCTTGGTGTTCTTGGTGCTGTTTCAAGGAAATATTCTCATGAGATTCCTTTTATTGTAAAAATTAATCATAATGAGCTTTTAACTTATCCTAATAGTTTTGATCAGATAATGTTTGCAAATGTTGAGCAGGCGTGGGATATGGGTGCAGCTGCTGTTGGTGCTACTATTTATTTTGGTTCTCCTGAATCAAGTAGACAAATAGTTGAAGTGAGTAAGGCGTTTGAACATGCTCATGAGCTTGGGATGGCGACTGTTCTTTGGTGTTATCTTAGAAATTCAGCATTCAAAGTTGATGGCAAAGATTATCATGCGTCAGCAGATTTGACGGGTCAGGCAAATCATCTTGGTGTTACGATTGAGGCAGATATTGTTAAACAAAAACTTCCTACAATTAATGGTGGGTATATTGCCTTGAATCAAAATGGTGTTAAATATGGGAAGATGGATGACAAAGCCTATTCTTCATTATGTTCGGATCACCCCATTGATATGACCAGGTATCAAATCGCAAACTGTTATATGGGAAGGATTGGTCTTATAAACAGTGGTGGGGCATCTGGTGAAAATGATTTTGCACAAGCGGTAAGAACTGCGGTTATAAATAAGAGAGCTGGTGGAACTGGGCTTATTTCTGGTAGGAAAGCATTTCAGAGACCAATGGATGAAGGAATTAAACTTCTTAATTCTATACAGGATGTTTATCTTTGTGAGGATGTGGCAATAGCATAATTCTCATTTTTTTTCTTTTTAAAAAAATTTAGGTAAACCAAAAAATATTTAAACTAGCAACGATATAATATAATTTAGGCATACCTAAAAATATTGTTGGTTGGATCTATGGATAATAAAATGAAACCTTTAGCACATCTTACAAGAAATCAAACTGCAAAAATAACTGTTATAAACGGAGGCTATGGTTTTAGAAGAAGACTTGAGGTGCTTGGAATACGCGAAGGCCAAAATGTAAAAGTGCTCTCAAAACAACCACTCAGAGGACCCTTAACCATATGTGTCGGAAGCTGTCAAATGACACTTGGCAGAGGTATGGCTCATAAAATCATGGTTGAGGAGCTATGATTAAAAAAATTGTTTTAATGGGCAATCCAAATGTTGGTAAAAGCGTTGTTTTTTCAAGACTTACTGGCGCTAAAGTAATTTCATCTAATTATCCTGGTACAACAGTTGATTTTTCCAAAGGAAAAATGATTCTTCAAGGAAAAACAGTTGAAATAATAGATGCACCAGGAACATACTCTTTGAAACCTGGTAACAGAGCGGAAGAAGTAGCAGCAAAGATGCTAAAGGAAGCAGATGTAATCGTAGATGTTGTCGACTCTACAAACCTTGAAAGAATCCTGTATTTAACACATGAGATTTTAGAAACAAAAAAACCAGTAATTGTTGTTTTAAATCTATGGGACGAAGCAAAACATCTTGGCATACATATCAATGAAAAACTGTTAGAGAAAATATTAGGTGTACCTGTTGTGCCAACTGTTGCCCTTACTGGTGAGGGCATCAAAACATTGGTATCGAGGATAAATGAAGCAAGATCACCTATAAAATATAAGCCAATCGGTCAGGATAAGAGATGGATTAAAATAGGACAGATTATAAAAAGAATAGAAAGAGTTGAGCATAGACATCACACATTACGGGATAAAATAAACGACTTGACAATAAAACCATCAACAGGAGTACCCATCGCAATAGTTGTTGTTTTTCTAACTTTTTTGATTGTATGGCTTATTGGCGAATCTTTAAGTAAACATCTAATTCAACCAGTTTTTCAGTATGCATATAAACCATTAATTGTCGGTTTTGGTGATTGGCTCGGCCCAGGTTTTCCCTACAAAATACTTATTGGTCAAAATTATGGTATAATTGACTTTGAAGGATCACTAGGGATTCTTACAACAGGGTTTTATGTCCCCCTAGCAATAGTTCTGCCTTATATTATTGCTTTTTATTTCATGCTTTCTCTTCTAGAAGATAGTGGCTATCTACCGCGTCTTGCAACACTAGTTGATACTGTGTTTCACAAGATTGGGATGCATGGCTTTGGGATAATACCATTATTTCTTGGAATTGGCTGTAATGTCCCGGGAGCTCTTGCAACAAGAACACTTGAAACCAGGAAACAGCGGTTTATCGCTGCAACACTACTTGCAATAGCAGTTCCCTGTATGGCACAGACTGCTATGATTTTTGGAATACTTGGGAGATATGGTATCCAGTACATCTTAATGGTTATTTTTACATTGATGATTCTATATTTTGTTGTTGGAATTATTCTTAACAGATTTGTAAAAGGAAAAAGTCCTGAAATTTTCATGGAAATACCACCATATAGAAAACCAGATTTCCATGTTACATTTCAAAAAACATGGATGCGTGTTCGCTGGTTTTTAAAGGAAGCAGTACCCTTTTTAATTCTTGGTGTTGCATTCATCAACATTTTGTACACAGTTGGTTTCCTACAGTGGCTTGGGAATGCTTTTCAGCCTATAATGCAGGGTCTTTTTGGGCTTCCTGGTGAAACAAGTATCGCAATGGTTGTTGGCTTTTTGAGAAAAGACCTTGCTGTTGGAATGCTTCTCACCATTGAAGGAATGGGAGTTTATCAACTAGTTATTGCTGCAACAATGCTTACAATTTATTTTCCATGTGTTGCATCATTTATTGTCTTGTTAAGAGAACTTGGGCTTAAGGATATGATTAAGGCAGCTTTAATTATGATTTGTACTGCTGGGATTGTTGGAATAGCTTTAAGGTTAATATTGTTGGGAGTGTGATTGTTTGAAGGATAAAACAATTGAGGATTATGTGGAGCTTTTGTATGATCTTGAAAAAGAAAAAGGAAAGGTCCATACAAATGATGTTGCAAATAGTCTTTCTATTAATCCTGCAAGTGTTACCGAAATTTTTCAAAAATTAAGTAAAGAAGGATATATCAATTATGAAAAATATAGTGGCGTTACCTTAACAAGCAAAGGTAAAAAAATTGCTATTGAAACAAAAGAAAAACATGAGAAAATAACTGAGTTTTTGATTCTTTTAGGGGTTAATAAAAAAATTGCTCAAGAAGATGCCTGTGAAATGGAACATTTCTTGCATCCATCAACAATGGACATTATCATCAAATTCGTTGAAATTGTAAAAAATTGCAATTATACTCCTTTTTGGCTTGACCGGCTTAAAGAGTATGTTAAAACAGGTAATGTTCCTGATTGTCCACCGGAGCTCTATGATATTTGTTTTAAATATTCTAATAAGAAAAAATGAAAAAAAAGAATCCTCCAGATGGAGGATTTTTTGTCTATAATGTAATTGCTTCTACTGGGCATTCGTCTACACATGATCCACAGTCGATGCATGTCTCTGGGTCAACAACTGCTTTGTCGTCTTCCATTTTTAATGCATCAACAGCGCATATGTCAACGCATGCTCCACAGCCTGTGCATTTTTCTTTATCAATTGTTACTGCCATGGGTTGGGGCATATAATTAACCTGTTAAAATAGTTTTTTATCATAGTTGTTTTATACCTTTAATTTATTCCTTTTTATATCCCATTGGCGAGGGCTTTGAAATGAGACATTCCTTACAAGTTGGTTTTTCATTTGGTCTTACTTCTGGAATTATTACTACACTTGGTATTATTGTCGGTTTGAATTCTGGCACTCATTCTCAGCTTGCAGTAATAGGTGGTATTCTTACTATTGCTATTGCTGATTCTTTGTCTGATGCTATGGGCATTCATATATCTGAAGAAGCTGAGAATAAACATACATCAAAAGAAGTCTGGGAATCAACTTTTGCAACATTTTTTTTTAAGCTTATAGTTGCTTCTTCATTTATTATCCCAGTTTTGATATTAGCTCTTGAAAATGCAGTAATTATTAGTATTGTTTGGGGTCTTGTTTTACTTACAGTTTTTAGTTATAAAATTGCGCAAAATTGTAAAAAAAATGTTTTGCATGTTGTAGCAGAACATTTGATAATTGGAGTGGCAGTTATTATTATTGCAAATTTTGTTGGAATATTTATATCAAATGTTTTTAGTTAAAAAATGGTATAAGAAATTCAAATTAAAAAAATAAATTAAATTTTTAAGAATCGTATTAGTAAATCATATAGAAGCTGGTGTTTTTCTATAAATTTGGTTAAAGGTCCATTTAGAATTTGTTTGAATCTTGGCATAGTTATTATTAATGAGTCTGACCAATCGCTTTCATAGCCGAGATCATCTTTTGCTTTAGCCTTAATTGTGTATTCCCCTTTTTTAGTCCATATATGTGAGATATTTACTTCTTCATCTGATTCATAGGGGCCTATCCATTCATCTGTGTTTCCATCTCCCCAGCTTATGTAAATTTTGATTTTATCTCCATCAGTATCTTTTGCTTTGAAAAAATATTCGTATTCTGTATCTATTTTTCCATTTGTTGGGCCTTTGATGATGGGTTTATCTGGTGGATTATTTGCACTGTCTACATTTATTTTTTCAAGTGTGCTATAATCACCCCAGCCGTATTCATTGTTGAATCCTTTTACTCTGTAGTAGTATATACCTTTTGCAAGATAATTTATTTCATATGAATTGCTTTGTATGCTGTCTGATATTGTTTTTATTGATTTAAAATTTGAAACAGGCATGATGTCATCGACATAAAAACCCTCTCCTTTACCAAACGTATCTGTTGCATATCTAAATCTAATAAAAACAGATTCGTCTTTGTAATCTTTGAGACTGTATTCTTTGTATTCCCAGTTGTTTGATGAACCTGTGAAGGTGTCTAATATTTCGTAGTATCTGCCATCGCGGCTTGCTTCTACAAATGCATAATCATAGTTTTTCTCTGTGTCATAACAGCACCAGAATGATAAAACTGTTTCTTCATTTACTGGTATTGGGTATGTTGATGTCATTGATGAGCACATATTATTGTTATTGTGTGATTTATAACTATTACTCATCGAATGATACTTATCAACTGTTTTTATAAAACCGTCTAGGTCCCAGTATTGTTTTGTGTTATCTTCACAGTTGTCGATTTCTATTGATAAGTTATCTAATTGTTCAAGTTTGAAATATAAAGCATTTGCGTTTGGGTTATTTTCAGTCCATGCTATAGTAAAATTTCCATCTAAATCAGTTGTTAAATCATTTATAATTGGTGGTGTTACCCTTGTTTTGACATTGTTTTTAATATTTACTGCTTCTTCTAATAGATACAATGCTCCGTCATAGTTTTCTTTGCATATTTGGTCTAATTTACTTTCATCCGGGTGAAAGGTTTCACATGCCTCAATTGTATAGATAAATAATGGTTTTCCTATGATGTAATGATAATATCCATATGCCCAATCATCAGTATCACCTGTAGTTGGATACAACCCAGCGGCTTGAGTTGGTTCATATGTTCCAGTTCCATCTTGTTGTGTAATTTTATTTGCTATTTGTATGCCTACCTGTGACATATAATCATGATCTGGTGTTTGTACATCGCCTGAGTATCCCCAAGGCCATAATACTAGTTGACCATGGGTATGCCAACTTATGCTTGCAGATATATCATTTTCAATGAACATGTTTTTTATTGCTTGTGTTTCTAATTCTGAAAAAGGATTTGGTCCACAATAGGTTTCACCATCTGAATAATGAGTTGCTTGATTATAGGCAACAGATCCCCAAGCACCCCATATATCTCCATTACTTGAGCCTCCATAGTTTCGATTTAAATCAACGCCATAAGTCTCAAATTCTGGGAAGTAATGACGGTTTTTCCTCCACCATTGTTCTCCATTGAATTGGTCATGGTCATAAAAGTACCCATCAGGGTTTACACAAGTTACAATCCAGATTCTTCTATTATTAATTAGATCTGTAATGGTTTGATCATTTCCATATTTTGATGTTAATTGATCTGCTATGTAAAGACAGATTTCTACTGTTGGCCATTCACGAGCGTGATGCAATCCCATGAAAAAAACACCTGGTTCTCCTTCATCGACATTTGGGTTATCAGTTATTTCAAGGCACCAAATAGAACGGTTTTCATAGGATTTACCAATGCTGTAAAGACTTGTTATCTCTGGATACTTGTTTGATATATTATTTAATGTTGATACAATTTCATCTAATGTACGATATGATCCAATATTTTTTTGAATATAATTTTCTAAATCCCATATTAAAACATCTATATCATCTGTTTTTTCTAAAAGAGTATAGTATTCTTCATATGTGACTATTATATCCAAATATTTGCCTGTTTTTCCAGTGAGTATATCAACATCTTTTAAAAAATTTGGAATACCATCTGCTGTTGAAATTCTAACTAGTGCATATTTTTCTTCTTTTAAATCATTATTTTTTGTTTCTGTGTTTAATTTCATTGATACAAAAGTTGGCATGGTTGTTGATAAAATAAGTAAGGAAATTATTATAGCTAATAATATTCTATAAATTATTTTTTTAAACATTTTACCCCCTTTTAAAATATACAACTATGATTTTAATAAATAAAGAATATAAAAAGTTTTGTAAAGGGACAAACAAATTCTTATTTCTAATAATAGTATTTGAATTGATTATAAAAAAATTTAGATTTTCTCTTATATGACCGAATTATCATAGAAGAGTTGTTTTTATTTTATTTTAAATTGTTTATTGTTGTAAACAGAATCGGTTCAAGATTTGGGAATAACTTTATGAGTTTTTGCAAAAATTCTAAGATTACGTTTGTTGATTTATTCTTTGGCATACTTACGGTTATTTCCGACCAGTCGCTCTCAGCACCATGTGTGTCCTTTGACTTTGCTTCTATAGTGTATGTTCCTTGTGAACTCCATGTATGGCTTTTTGTGTAAGGAGTGTCTGATTCCTGGGAAGTAGTCCAGTTTTGTGTACTTCCATCGCCCCATTTTATGTAATAGGATACATTATCATTATTAGGATCTGATGAAGTAAATGTATAATCATAAGACGTTCCTGCTTT
>Ga0209536_100009364_pt1 | contig 14569 bp, 10 predicted proteins | sample DeeMarSeWOR28_12_FD_187461 | JGI IMG/M metagenome (GOLD analysis project Ga0209536, IMG submission 187461) | Marine sediment microbial communities from White Oak River estuary, North Carolina - WOR-2-8_12 (SPAdes) (version 2) | ecosystem: Environmental > Aquatic > Marine > Intertidal zone >...
TGCGGACAGCAGGGCGCTAGTTCTTCTTACCATGAATCTCCTCTGCTCATATGCTGCAGTTGTCTGTCGGTTCGATCATTGTGCGGCATTTTATCAGAATTCGTGTATACAAACAAGCCGCCGCCTCACGATTGTTTTCTTGCCATCGCCATCGAACCGAATATACTCGTCGGCAAGACGTCTGTGGCCGCAAGTCGTACAAGGCACAAGAGAGGGCCGAGGGATGAAGAAGATATGTATGATCGGAGCATTTGACAGCAAGGGCGCAGAGTATGCGTATGTGCGCGAGCGCATCCTTGTCAGGGGCCACGAGGTGCTCACTGTAAACACAGGTGTTCTAGGATCGACCGATCTGTTCGCCGTGGACGTGGAGGCCGAAAAGGTCGCCGAGGCCGGCGGCGCGAGCCTCAAACAGCTTCGAGCCGACAAAGACCGCGGCCGGGCCATGAAGATCATGTGTGCAGGAGCGCCCGTGATCGTAAAATCGCTCCACGACGCCGGAAGAATCGACGGCATCATCGGCATGGGCGGCACCGGAGGAACCACGGTTGTCACCGCAGCCATGAGGGCCTTGCCGGTCGGCATACCCAAGGTCTGCGTATCTACTGCGGCATCGGGCGACGTCGCGGCTTACGTCGGGACAAAGGATATTACGATGATTCCTTCGATCGTGGACGTCGCGGGGATTAACCGTATCTCGCGAATCATCTTTTCTCGCGCAGCCGGCGCCGTCTGCGGGATGGCCGAGGCCGAGATAACCCTCAGCGAGCAGGACAAGCCGGTCATAGCGGCGTCGATGTTCGGCAACACCACCGAGTGTGTCAACGCCTGCGCCGAGTTGCTCTCGGCGAAAGGATACGAAGTTCTGATCTTCCACGCCACGGGCACAGGTGGCAAAACGATGGAAGGCCTCGTGCAAGAGGGTTTGGTCGATGCCGTTCTGGATATCACAACAACCGAGTGGGCCGACACCGTGTGCGGCGGCGTGTTCGATGCCGGAGAGGAGCGGCTTGACGCGCCCGGTAAAATGGGAATACCTCATCTGATTGTCCCCGGCTGCGTCGACATGGCGAACTTTGGCAGACTCGACACCGTCCCGGAAAGATACAGGAAGGCAAAACGCACCTTCTATGAGTGGAATCCGTCCATTACGCTGATGCGCACGAACAGGCAAGAGAACGAAAAGATGGGAGAGATATTCGCCGACAAAGCGAACGCAGCCAAAGGGCCGGTTGCGTTTCTGATTCCTCTCAAAGGCGTATCCATTCTCGACGCCGACGGCCAGCCATTTTGTGATCGCGATGCCGACACGGCAATGTTTGACGCCATCAAGGCCCACCTCAAGGAGGGCGTCGCCGTGGTGGAGAGCGACAGCAACATCAACGATCCCGAGTTCTCGGCAAAGGCCGTCGAGATGATCCTCGATCTGATCGAACAGGCAAAACGATATACCCTTCAGGGTAGTAAATTCCCGCGAGCAAAACCATAGACTGTTACGCTAAAGCCGCTTACCCGCGCAAGAACGGGAATTTTCAATCAGGAGCACTATGAAATGAGGAGATAGCGATGTCATTTACAAGACAGCAGGTTCTGCAACGGCTGCGCAAGCGCATCGCCGACGGCGTTCCGATTATCGGCGGTGGAGCTGGCAACGGAATCAGCGCAAAGTGTCAAGAGGCGGGAGGCGTTGATCTGTTAATCATCTACAACTCCGGGCGTTTCCGCATGAACGGCCGCGGTTCGCTGGCGGGCTGTATGCCATACGGTGACGCCAACGGGATCGTGATGGAAATGGCCGGTGAGGTGCTGACGATCGTCAGGGACACTCCTGTTCTGGCCGGCGTCTGCGGCACCGATCCGACTCGTCTGATGGAGGTGTTCCTAAAACAGGTGCGCGACGCAGGATTCTCCGGCGTCCAGAATTTTCCCACCGTCGGTCTCTGTGACGGCCAGTTCCGCGCCAACCTCGAGGAAACCGGCATGGGGTACGGCCTGGAGGTCGAGATGATCCGCCAGGCGCACGAGCTGAATCTGTTTACCACGCCGTATGCATTCAATGCCGATGAGGCCAGAGCCATGGCCGAGGTCGGCGCCGACGTGGTTGTTGCTCACATGGGACTGACGACCAAAGGCGCGATCGGCGCCTCGACCGCTCTGACGCTGGAGCAGGCGCCGGCTAAGGTCCAGCAGATATGCGATGCGGCAAAGTCTGCCAACCCAGATACAATCGTGCTCTGTCACGGCGGTCCCATTTCCATGCCGGACGATGCCGAGTTTGTCCTGCGAAACACCAACGATGTAGACGGCTTCTATGGGGCGTCAAGCGTAGAGAGACTGCCCTCCGAAACGGCTATCACCGAGCAGATGAAGAAGTTCAAATCGATTCGATTTCAGTAAGTTGCGAGGCGACGGGGTTGTCCGGATCAGACTGCCTCTACCGTGACAACCTTGGTTGGACATATCCCCACGCAGGCCCCGCAACCGTTGCATTTTTCGGCGATGACTTTCAGCGTAGTTGTGTAGCTCTGGCGGGAGAACTGCTCGACTATCGCCCCGTGGGGACACCTGGGCACGCACACCCCGCACTCGGCGTCCATGGTCAGCAGACATTCAGACAGATCGATTCGGGCAATTCCTATTACATGCCGGTTCTTATCACGAAGCGGCAGGGGGCGGATTACGCCCGTCGGGCAGGCGTGACCGCATCTGTTGCAGTCCTCAAGGCAGTAGTCTGTGCGGCTGAATTTTAGCCGGGGAACAAGAAAGCCCGCTACATCTCGAGAATCCACGGACGGTTCGATGATGCCGCTCGGACACGATCTTGTGCAGTTGCCGCACCGGATGCATCCGCCCTTGAGGGCGGTTTCGTCAACCGTTCCCGGGGGACGAAGATGGCGCTTTCTTGCGAGTACATCTGCCGGGATGAGGGCGGAGAAGACGGCTCCGAGAGCGGCGGCGAGAAAGATACGCCTTTGTGAGACTTCTGTGTTTCGACTTCCTCTCGTATTTGGCCGGGCGAGCCTAACCATCAGATCCTGAGTCCCGCCGAGCGGGCAAATCCTCGAACACCACAGCCCCGGAGAAGCGATGCTTATCAGTATCACAATTGCCAGCCCCACCGCGGACGCTTGCGAGAAGGTGCAAAACCCGCTGAACAACGCCAGAGGATCCGCCCACAGAAATAACGGGTATCCGACTACAGAGCCGCCGAGGGATGCGAGAGCAAGAAAGCGTCCCGTAGAAGACGGGATTCGAATGTGCTTGCCGATTGTGTGTCTCTCGTCATCGACTTTGCGCCCGCGGCGCAGCTTGCCGCAGGTCTCAGTTATCAAACCCACGGGACATAGATGCCGGCACCAGAATCTGTGGCGAAGAATCATCAAGAACAGCATTGGTGCCGAAAGAAGAAACAGCATCGAGGCAAAACGCAATGAAACGGCCGAGCATACGGCGACGTGCGGGCTCAGCGCGGGCAGGACATATCGCCAGGCCGCGGGCCAGAGCCACGCAACAAGGCCAATTGCCAGAAGCGCCAACACTCGCGCAAGACGCCGCGATGAGGGATTGCCTGCGAAGATCCGGTTAGACATGGCTTGCCCGCTATCCCAAGTACGCACCCTGTGCTTTCAACAGCCGCTGCAATTTCGCTACGTCCGCGTCCCTCGGACGGCACTTGCTGTCGACGGCGAGCGCGGCGGCTGTGCCGGCGGCGTGTCCGGTCACGAGACATGGGCCGATCAACCTCGTATAGTTCAGCATCAGATTGTCGGCAGCTACGCATCTGCCGGTTGCCAACAGGTTGTCTATCTTTAGCGGTACAAGGGCGCGGTAGGGAATTTGACAGGCGCGGTTGCCCACGAATGCGTATGCACCTCCTATGGCGACAACATCCGCATACTTCTTGTTCGCCATGGTTTCATCGAATGTCACTTCATGGAGACCGGTCAAGGTCCGCGAGGCCCGGATTCCGAGCTGCGAGGCGGTGTCGAGCATGAACACCTGCTCGCGGCCGGGTGTCTGCTGGATGTTTTTGAGCTTTTCCCAGACGGCGCGCCGCCCGTCAAGTTCGCACTGCGTCAGCGTTCTGATGTCCAGGCAATCGCCCTGAGGCCCCTGCATGTTGACCCACCTGACGCTGGGCAGGGGGGTGTTGGAAGAGAGATTGGGCGAGCTTCTCTTGTCGCCACTCTTGCTGGCGGCGATTCTGTCGACGTTGCCGAGGCGATGAACCAGGCCGATACGGTGGATATGCCGCACGTGCTCGGCGCCCGCTGCGCCGAAGACATCGCCGTCTCCGGAAGCATCGACAACGACCTTGGCCTTGACGGCGTGGCAGCCCGCCTTGCTTTCGAAGAGAATCCCCTCGATGGAGTTGCCCTCCATCACAGCGTTGGTCACCCAGCTGTTGAGCAAGATCTCCACGCCGGCCTCGCTCAGCATCTCGGCCATCACGTACTTGGTGGCCTCAGGATCGCTGGTTGGATCCCTCATGCCGGGCCCCTGGTTGATTATGCCGCCCTTTATTTTGAGCAGCCGGTTCAGCAGCTCGTCGCCAATACCCCTGACACATTTCTTGAGCCCTTGGTCGGCTTCGACGTGGGTCGCCAACACGATCAGGACGAGCCCGGCAGTCCAGAGACCACCGAAGCACCCGTATCGTTCGACCAGCGTGACTTTGGCGCCCGTTCGAGCGGCCGCCAGAGCGGACATCACCCCTGCGCAACCTCCGCCGACCACGAGCACGTCGGTCTCGCAAATCACGGGGACTTCGCGCCTGGGCTGGATGACTTTTCCGTCGACGATGATCGCCGGGCCGCCGCGGTATACGCGTTCGGCCTCCACTATCTTGCTGCCCTCATAAATCTGCCCGGCGCCGACAATGCCCGGGCCCAGTGCCGTTGCACCTGCGAGAGCGATTTTGCGAAGAAAACTGCGGCGACTTAGTGACTCCATCGTGAATCTCCTACTTCAAGTAGCCTATTGGCAGAAGAGTGCAGCATAGCACCCAAAGCGAGTATAGCCGACTCGTACGCCTGTGTAAAGAAAAACGCCCGGCGACAAAAGACACTATTGACTCGCCGCGCCTGGACAAATCTGTTAACCTAAACAGATGTGTGGGACGAAACGGCAATCAGGTCAGCAGCTATGGCAAGACGTCGATCCATTTTGGGAGGATACTTTATGAGACAACGCACACTTCTTATCGTTTGTGCAGTGGGAATGCTGCTGCTGGCTTGTTCGGCAACTGCCGATGAGACCATCTGGAAGGAGCAGGCCGCGAAGGCAATGCGCCGCGCCGCGGACTTCTTCCGGACCCAAGTCTCCACCGAAGGCGGTTATCTCTGGCGTTACAGTGAAGATTTGTCGCTCCGCGAGGGCGAGGGCACGGCGACCGACACTATGATCTGGGTCCAGCCCCCGGGGACGCCCTCTGTTGGCATGGTCTTTCTGACCGCCTACGAGGCCACGGGCGATTCGTATTATCTGGATGCTGCGCGAGATGCCGCACATGCTCTGGTAAGAGGTCAATTGCGCTCGGGCGGCTGGGACTACCGCATCGAGTTCGATCCCGAACGGCGCCGGCGCTATGCGTACAGGAGCGATCCTCCCAGGAAGGACCAGCGGAACGTCAGCACCATGGACGACAACAATACCCAGTCGGCAGTACGGCTGCTGATGCGGGTTGACGAGGCGTTGGGTTTCAAGGATGAGAAGATCCACGAAGCCGCCCAGTTTGCCCTATCAACTATTCTGAAGGTCCAGTACCCTAACGGTGCATGGCCCCAGCGATTCACAGGCCCTCCCGATCCGGCGAAGTTTCCCGTCAAGAAAGCGAGCTATCCGGATTTCTGGTCGTGGACCTACCCCGCGCGTGGCTACATGAGTTTCTACACATTCAACGACAACACCATCGCCGACACTATTGATACCATGCTGGAAGCGTTCGATATCTACGGCGAAGAGGAGTACAAGGCGTCCGCAGAAAAGGCAGGCGATTTCATCATACTGGCCCAGATGCCCGAGCCCCAGCCGGCCTGGGCGCAGCAGTATAACGCGGATATGCAGCCGGCCTGGGCGCGAAAGTTCGAGCCTCCTGCAGTCACAGGGGGCGAGTCGCAGGGGGTCATGAAAACCTTGCTGAAGCTCTACCGTGCGACAGGCAAGGAGAAATACCTGGAACCATTGCCGCGGGCCATCGCGTACCTGCAGCGCTCCCGGCTGGCCGACGGGCGTCTGGCCCGTTTCTACGAGCTGAAGACCAACAAGCCGCTTTATCTGACCAGGGGCGACTACGAGGTCACCTACAGCGATGCCGATATGCCCACGCATTACTCTTTCAAGCAGGGCAATGGTATCGAGAGCATCGCGCGTGAGTATGAGCGTCTGCAGACCACGGATCTGGCCAGTTTGAAGCAGCCGGGGGCGACTGATGCCCCGCGTATGAGCCACGCGCTGGCGGCTCGTGCGAGGTCGGTCATCGACCGCCTGGATGAACAGGGCCGCTGGCTTGAAAGCGGGAAGATGAGAGGAGACGCGGAAAACGATCCCGTTCGGCGCGTGATCGACTGCCGGACGTTCATCAGCAACCTGAGGGCCCTGAGTGCCTACCTTGCAGCGGCAAAGTGACCAAATCAGCTCTTCTGCCTGCTCTCAGTCTCTGCATAGACCCGCACATAATCCACCTCCATCACCGACGGGTTCGGGGTTTTGTCGATGGGCCAGCCGGGGCCTAATGCCAGGTTGAGCAGCAGCATCAACGGTTTGTTATGCTCAGGCGGGGTCTCGGCTTGCCAGACCTGGATGCCATCGAAGTACATCGTGATCCATTGCGGATCGACCATGCACCCGTAGTCATGGAATCCGGCAGAGGCCTCATAGGGTTTGGTGGTGACGGCGATGCCTTGGCTGCGGTGCGGTCGCGGAAGCCAGACGTGGATCGTTGCCGTGAAGGAACATGGGGTGCGGCCGTAGTACTCAAGAACGTCGATTTCGACCGAACCGCCCCGGCCCGCGGTCTTGTTCCTGCGGTTATAACTCGAGCAAAGCCAGAAGGCCGGCCAGACTCCGGGGCCGGGTGGCAGTTTGGCTCGCATTTCGAAATAACCATATTGTTGAGAAAAGCCATTGCCCAAGGGATCGTTGGAGGCCAGCAACCCGGACGACCACTTTCCGGTCTCGTCTTTCCTGGCTTCGATGTGGAGGACACCGTCTTTGACAGCAAAGGGGAAATCACTACCGGGATCGGCGAAGCGGGCATCTCCGAAATCGCCGGCCCAGGGCGTGTGGGCAATCCAGCGCGTTCCGGGTCCCCATGCCGAGACATCCAGCGGTCCGTCAAATTCTTCACTGAAAGTCAGGTTGAAGCCCGAGAGATCCAGGCTCCGAGCCTGGTCCGTATCAGCTCGGGGCCAGGGGGCCTGGGGATCGATTCTCAAGACTCCCACCTGATAGCTGTCATCTCCCAGAGGGGAGACTCCCTGGCCCGCGATGAGTGGCGCCCGGCCGGACTTGTTGTACAGTCCCGTGACAATTCGGTACTCGTCATTGAGGTGTGCGGGTATGATCAGACGCCGCTCGTAGGTGATTGTCCCTTGCCAGCCTGGTGTGGACGTGCCAACGGGCGGTATATGGTCATCCTGTATGACTATAAGCCCCCGCTCATCGAGGATATGCACAAAGACCTCAAGGGCGGCGCTCGTTGGCTTTACAGCATGCCAGGTATACTGCATCTTAACGGCCGCGCCGGCAGGCACCGCCGCGGGTCGAACCGCCACCGGCCGGATGGTAGTCCCGCTGTCGCCTGATCGGGATTCGGCTTGCTGGCCTGCGAGAGCTGCTTGGCTGCATATAAGCAGAAGCAGGGCCGTCACGCGAACGGGCAAGTCATTGACGGTTGGACATTTGACTCTTGGCATAGGCCGAATTCCAAGCCGACGTGGCATAGCCACACGGGCCTATGCCGGAACCGGCGATTTGGGATCTGACTTATAGGCGTACTCACAGGCTATTGCCGGACAGACACTAAACGTCCGCCCACACGGCCAGCCAGTGTGAGCTAAAACATGCCAAAGAAACCTATTTTCGTGCCAACCTACAGGTTCTTGGGCATCACAAAAGGCGCCCGGTGCGAGCAGGCAACGTACTTATTGGCCTTTTCGGCGTTTGGCCCGACGAAACGCTCTCTCGCGCGATCATATGTCAATGCAGGCCCGAGGACGAATGGCTTTTTCGTCAGGTCAACCGCGTTGCCGGCCAATTGTTGGAGCATATCCGTTAGAGTGTACAAGGCGTCCTTGTGTGTTTGCATGCTGTGGTGAACCTCGTCAAGCGTGGCTTCGGAGCCCGCTCGCCAGGCAATATTGGCCTGGTGGCATACGACCGTACTCAGGTGGCCAACCTCTACTTCTGCGGCCAGGTCTTCTTGGCGGCCGCTACGGAGTGCATCAATGAAGTTCTGAGCATGAGCTGAACCGCCGTCTCCCTTGTACTGGTAGATCCGCTCGTCCTTCTTGTCGTAAGCGCCGCCACCGCCGCGTGAGAGCTTTATCATGGCATCCTCACACTGAATGCAGTTGCCGCCGCCCCAATTGAGGTACCGCGCACCGCCTTTACCCCGCCGCCGCCAGGGGTCAAGCAGGTTGCGGACATCGATTACAAATGGGATTCCATCGTAGTCACAGAGGGCGAAGTGCATGTTTGGTGTCTCGCCGTTGTCGTCCCAGACGAAACGATTGCCAGCGGCAATGATCTTTGTGGGGACGTCGTTCCAGCCCATCACATGGCGCAGGTCATCAAGGTAATGGACGCCCCAGTTGGCCATTTCGCCGTCCCCCCAGTTCCACTGCCAGTGCCAATCATAGTGGAACTGTTTTCGCATGACCGGCGTCATCGGAGCCGGACCAGCCCACAGATTGTAGTCGATGTTCTCGGGAACGGGCTGCGGGCTTGTAACCTTCCCAATCGAGTCTCGCACTCCCAGCCTGGAGCAGTGCACCCAGAGCACTTTTCCCCACCGGCCCGCTTTGATGTCGCGAGCGACCTCCTGCACTGCAGGGCAGGACCTATGCTGCGTGCCGGCCTGTACGATGCGATTGTACTTGCGGGCAGCCTTGACCATCTGTCGGCCCTCCGCGATCGAGTGGCTGACCGGTTTTTCCACGTACACATGCTTTCCCGCCTGGCAGGCGTAGACGGTCATCAGCGAATGCCAGTGATTGGGGGTCGCAATGATCAGGGCGTCGACATCTTTGCTATCCAAAAGTTCCCTGACGTCGGCATAACCGGCCACTGTCGTGTTATATTTCGTCCTGCATTCGGCGACCCTTTTTGCGAGGACTTTGGTGTCCGGATCGCAAAGCGCGGCGACCTTGACGCCGGGCAGGCTCTGAAAATGCTTAATATGACCGCCACCTCGGCCGTTAATACCCGCTACGGCGACGCGAACCTCATTGTTGGCCCCCCGGACACCGGTCACAAAGCTTGGGTTTGCAGATATGGCCATATAGGAGCCAGCGGTTGCGGCGATGCCGTTCTTGAGGAATTTTCGGCGACTGATTCTGTTCATGATTTGATCCTTTGCTAAAAGACAACACAGTACCAGGTTCAAGTGCAGCGAGCCGGGATCTGGTGCGAACAGCAATTCCCGAAAGCCCAACTTGACTATCTTAGCGAATATGTCCGCACGGTCAACTCATTTCTCACCAGCACCTCGGGCAAATCGTGATCTTTCGAGCTTTGTGCGGTTCATCGGCAAGAGAGGCTGGATAGGCGTCAGCGGAGGCAGGACACGGGCCTGCTCTGGCAGTCTCTTGGCCGCCCAAAACTCAGCCCGGAGACATCCGGTTCTCGTCGGGACTTACTGAGTTGTAGGCCTGAATCTTCCGTAACATGGTCAGAATCCGTTGTCTGGGCCGAAGCTTGTTTGGCATTGGGTGGTTTGTACTGGTCGGAATCTTTCACGACGATGAGCTTGCTAGAAAAAGCCCCTGCTTCTCGGAGGGAAAGGAGGTAACAAAGCAGGGGCCAAAACTGGCTGTGGGCACGAAGCCCACAGCCTAACGAACTAGGTTTGACCATAACATCTTACAGTGTCTTGCGTCTCCGTAGCCAGCCGACAACACCGACACCGATGCTGCCCAACAGAATAGCACCGGGCGCCGGAGTCACCGGGCTCGGAACTGTTACTTCGATAAACTCGATCGTATCGTAGTTGACTGTAAGGGTGGCTGATCGCAAAGCGACTTTTTTGGAAGTGATGTCTGGACCAATGTCCAGCCAAACGTCCATCGTCCCATCCAGCAACTTGCTCAGTGCAACCGGGGCGAGGTTGAAAGTCGTCACTTCCCAATCACCGTCGCGCGGATCAAGTTGGCCTATTAGCACTCCGTCACCACTCGTCAGATCCACTTCCGAAGGTGTGGGATCGACATCGTACGCCTCAATCGCCAGCGTCGCCCAGTTTATTGTTGTGGGCATAAGTTGCGGGGGGCTAAACGTATGGTTCCAACCCCAATCCCTGAAGTACCCCCGGTAATACTGAGTACTCCAAATACTGTCGTCATCTATGCCAGGGGGAAGAAACCATGTTCCAGCTTGCGCATCGCTATGGTCAACGACATCAACTGCAGTCGTTTCTGTATGTACTTCCACATATGTTATGGTCGGACTTGCCTGTGTTTGACTGGAAACAGCCAAGACCAGTACTACCAGGGGACAAACCATAAACACTTTCTTCATCCCTATTCTCCTTAACGTCCTTTTCATCGTCCTTCGTCCGTAAAGTCAACACTGTCCATACTTGTCCACACACCATTACTTTGGACAAGAGTCACAACAACCTCCAGACCGAAGGGATTCGCGCGCAAACCCTTCAGACCGCAGATAGTAGTAAGGCCGCCAATCAGGCAAGATTGGACTGACCGCGCGCTAAGTGGCTCAGAGAGATGCTGACAAAAAGCAGATACAGCACTTGCACCGCAGCCATTGCCACTACGAGCGACAATGGCGGCGCCAACTGCACACTGTCATACCAAACACCACTCCTCCATCTCCTGCCGTATTACCTTACTCCAACACGTGTCCTAGACCTGATCACGCATCAGGTCCTTGCCCAGGACTATGGATACGTAATACGCTGTGAAGTCGCCATCCGTGAGCTCCTGTTGACTTCACAATGTCATTTGTACCATAAATGCCATAGTTGAGTCAAGCGAAATTTCACACAATCCACTATTTTTTTGCCCATTTTATCGCCATAAACCAAGCAAATGAACGATTAGGGTATATTTTCTGGACTTCAATGAAGAAAGCTGTCCAAAACGTCGATGTTCGCATTTTCCGTTGTGCGACGCCCCAGGGTCGGATCTCGCCGGCGAGGTGAGGCTGCTTTGAGGCACGCGAGAGCGTTTAGGCTCACCAGAGGCGTTGTGAGCCTGCATGGAGATCGTAGAGAAGGCGGCTTTCTGTTCGGATGAGAATGGCAAGGGCACGGCGTCTTCGAGCACCGACGTCTCTGAGACAGTCCATAGGTTGCCGGAGATGCGCGCAGCCGATAGACTAATACGAACGTGTGCTCGGGAGCGGCCTCATCCTCTGAAGGCCCAATGTAGCTCTTGCTGATCACAGAACCCTTGATCAGAAAAAACACAAACAACGCCCGCTATTGTGCAAAGGCAATCCAGGTTGTCCGGTTCAGATCATCTTCGTGAATCCGGGTTTCGGCACGGGGTAGCTGCCATCAGCCTCGAGCCTGGTTGGCGGCTCCATGCTGTCGTGGCAATCCTCCGGCCTCGGCTCATAGTAGAAGTCGGACGCGTTGATCTGGTCCCAGGTGATTTCCTTGCCTGTATAGCACGAAATCTGACCCATGATAGTGGTCATGGTGCTGCGGGCCATGTAGCCGCCGTTATTTACGGGCGAGTCTGAGCGGATCGCCTTGAACAGCACGTCATGCTCGACCTGGTAGGGATTGCATCGGCCCTTCCATCGCCAGGGGTTCTCGCCCGTTATTCGGCAGCCCGTTATAGACGCCTGGCCTTTGCTGCCGAGAACGATGCTCGAAGATTCGTTGTAGCAGCCATCCGTGGTCCGGCAGAAGGCGTAGATACGCACGCCGTTGGCGTATTCGTATATTACCGAATGGTGGTCAAAGACGTCGCCGTAGATGGGATCGGTCATTGAGGATCGCCCGCCGAGGCCGTGGCATTTGACAGGCGCGGCGTTGTGCAGCGCCCAACTGGCGCGATCCATGTTGTGAACCAGTGATTGCGGCACATCGTCGCCGCTGAGCCAGCGGAAGTGGTACTGCGTACTGCACTGCCACTGCAGCTCGGTCAAGCCTGGCGCGCGGTCAATGATGACATATGGCGCACGGAGGAAGTTCTCCTCGATGGAAATCACGTCGCCGATAGCCCCATCGTAGATTCGCTGGACGGTCTCGGCATATCCGGCGTGGTACCGGCTGTGCAGACCGGAAACCAGGGACAGCCCTTTCTGCGTTGCGAGTTCGGCTGCTTGTCGCAGGAGCTTGATGCCGCGCGGGTCGATGCCGTGGGGCTTTTCTACAAACACGTGCTTGCCGGCCTTGAGTGCGGTCATTGTGTGGAGCGGGTGGAATTTCGCCGCGTTGGCGATCACCACTACGTCGGAAGATTCGATGACGTGCTTGTAGCCGTCGAAACCTGCAAAACAGTGGTCGTCATCGACGATGACCTGGTCTTTCTTCTGTTCTTTGAGGATTTTGCGTTTGCCCTTGACACGATCCATGAAAATGTCGCACATCGCCACAAGCCTGGCGCCGGGGTCCGCCGTCAGTGCCTGCTCTGCGGCGCCGGTGTTTCGTCCGCCACAACCAATCATGCCGACGCGGATAATATCGCTTCCGCCGGCATATGCGCTATTCTCAATGCCAAGCGTGCCCGAGACTGCGGCCGAAGCAACCACGGTTGAACTCTTCAAAAAATCACGCCTGGTTGTGCCGGAACTCTTGCCTGATTCTTTTGAATTTCCCATTTTTTCTCCTTTTTCGATGTGTCGTGTTCATCGGATCAGCGCACTGCTACTCTTCTGTCTTGATGGACCGCGCGACGCGGAAGCCGATTATGTCCATCTCGGGCAGCCACCAGATGCTCTTTGGTATCTGCGGGTCTCCCATACGCCACCATTTCTGCTCCAGATGCCGCGCAGCGCAGCGCAAATCACCAACTGAGCTGCTGTAGTCGCCGCCGCGGGCCACATGCAACTGGCCGGTCTCGGGCCCCTTCGGATTCACTGCCGGGTTCTTCTTGGCCGCTTCGGCGTATGCCGTGGGGCTGTAGAAGTCCGAGACCCACTCGCGAACGTTGCCGGCCATGTCGTACAAACCGAAGGCGTTGGGCTTCTTCTTGCCCACTTCGGAGGTTTCACTGTCAGCCGTAGCTTCGTACCAGGCGTAGTCCCTCATTTTCTCGGGGTCATTCGTCGTGCCGAAAACGTCAGTCGTTCCCGCCCGGCAGGCATATTCCCATTCTGCTTCAGTAGGCAAACGGTAGTCCTTGCCTGTCTTCTTGCTGAGCCACAAGCAGAAGTTGTTGGCGTTGTGCCAGGTCATCCCGATGGCAGGATGGCTCGGTGCGTAACCCATAGAGAGGTCTCCATAAACGGGCGTAGGGCCCGAGATAGCGTCGACATCGCCCGGCTGTTCGGCGTCCTTCTTGGCTTGCTGCGTTTCCATAAAGTCCCGCTTGGCGCTGACCGTTTCTTGGTAGTATGCCATGAAGAGATCAAGTGTTGTCTCAGTCCGGCACAGATAGAACGGATCGAGGCGTACTTCATGTTGAGGTCCTTCATCATCGGCGCGATTGGGCTCGCTGTCGGGGCTGCCCATCGTAAACGTTCCGCCTGCGATCGGCACCATCTTGAACGATATTTCCGTGCCGTTCGCAGTCTTGATTGTCTCGATATATGCTGCGGGCTTGGCCGCCTGAATCGACACGTTCAAAAGAGCCACGATGACAACGGCCGCGACCATCAGATACCTCGCTTCTACTCGATGTCTTGCCTCCACCTTTTCCAAAACACGTGAGATCATATTACAGACTCCTAACCATACCAGAATTGCACTATTCTACTACAAGTCGCCTTACAGAGCGAAACTGCTGCGTATTCTACCACAGTAAGTTGCAACCTGCAAACGCAAGTCTTGAAAAGCTCGCCTGAGGCCGAGCAAGACAGCCCCCACAGGTGGTCAAAAGAAACTGCCGGTCTCGACTGAGCCAAGACCGGCAGTGAAACACACATCTTGCCGCGGCGCTATGCGAATTCCGTGTATTCACGGTCCTTGAGGATGCCCGGCTGCGGGACGGGGTATTGGCCCTTGGAGTCCGAGAGCAAAGGAGCTGCCGAATCCATGGTGAACTTGTCGGCATCCGGCGCAAACTCGTGCGGGCAGTTGAGTGCCTGCTCGAATGTGATCACCTGGCCGGTGTGGGCAGCCATGCGGCCCATCGTGTTGACCAGGCTCGCCTCGGCGCCGCGCTTGACCTCGTTGAAGGGCTTGTCGTTGCGGATGGCGTCGATGAGGTCATCCCAC
>Ga0209536_100009365_pt1 | contig 14568 bp, 10 predicted proteins | sample DeeMarSeWOR28_12_FD_187461 | JGI IMG/M metagenome (GOLD analysis project Ga0209536, IMG submission 187461) | Marine sediment microbial communities from White Oak River estuary, North Carolina - WOR-2-8_12 (SPAdes) (version 2) | ecosystem: Environmental > Aquatic > Marine > Intertidal zone >...
AGTTCATTGAATTGCATGGCTTCCAGCCGCAGCTTGACACCCATTGAATCTGCCATTGCCCGGGCCAGATCAATTTCCATGCCGATGATCTCTCCATCCCTGGTGGTCATGTTCAAAGGCGGCATGGCGGCAGCGGTTCCCACCACAAGCTCGCCGTTCATGATAATCCGGTCCAACGCCGGTGACTTGGATGTGCTGGTCTGCATGCCGGCACAGGCAGTCAGAGTAAGCAGTGAGGTTAATACTACGAGAAATGTCAGTAGTTTTTTCATGCTCAGTTTCCTCCTTATTTTTAATTAGGTTTCAAGGTGTCAAGGGTTCAAGGGTTCAAGGGTTATTTTTGTTTTCAAGCGATTTTATAAGCGCCATGAGCATTCTCTCAACTTCCTTGATTTTTTCAAGATGTGAGTTTTTGTTGTTTCCATTTAAATAATTAAGATCTCCTGAGAGTAAAATTTGAGTTTCAAGTTCGCATATAGACCCGTAAGCAATGTATAAACACCTAACATAATCTGGAATCGTTTTCCTTCCATATCCTTCTGCAATATTTGATGGAATTGAAATTGCTGCCCTCCTCATTTGAGAGGACAAACCATACTTTTCTTCATCCGGATATTTTTTTGTTGTTTTATAAATTTCTATACAGAGTTGATAAGCCTTTTGCCAGACCTTCAATTCTTTAAAATTTTTCAACATAGTAATAATTCAAGTATTTTCCCTTGACTCCTTGACCCCTAGAAACCTTGAAACCTATTCATCCACAATCAACCCCATCCACTTCAGCGACTCCACCGGGCCCCAGGTACCGGCCTCGTAGGAGTGCAGCTGTGCCTCGGGATTGGCACAGGTTTCGCATGCATGAAGTATGGGGGTCAGGTATGACCAGGAAAGTGCCACCCCGTCCTGGCGCCAGAAAAGCATGTGATCGCCCATGATCACATCGAGAAGCACCTTGGCATAGGCATCAAGCGGTGATCCTTTGAATCCCTGGTAGTATTTGAAGTCCATGGTTACCGGGCGCAGGCATGATTTTGCCCCCGGCACCTTGGTCTGAAAGGTCAGAGTTATCTCCTCTTCCGGGAAAATACCCAGTTCCAGGCGGTTGGCTGTTATTTTTTCATCAAGGATTTCCCGGAACATGGAATGGGGCACATTCTTGAACTGGACAACGATCTTTGTCTCTTTGCGGGCCAGCCTCTTGCCGGAAGCCAGGTAAAAGGGCACTCCCTGCCAGCGCCAGTTCTCAACAAACATGCGCATCATGGCAAAGGTCGGGGTAATGGATTTTGGATTCACCCCCTTTTCCTCCCTGTATCCCGCCACCTTATTGCCAGCAACCATGCCTTCTTTGTATTGGCCCAAAACCAGGTTATCCATGAGAGTTTCACGGGATAGAGGTTTAACTGACCTGCCGACCTTGGCCTTCTCGTCCCGCACCCGGTCATCCTCAAACAGCGAGGGCGGCTCCATGGCTGTCAGCGCCAGGAGCTGCACCATGTGGTTCTGAAACATATCGCGCAGCACCCCGGCCTGTTCGTAATAACCGGCCCTGTTCTCGATCCCGAGCTTTTCCGCCGCCAGGATACCGACGTAATCTATATAGTTGCGGTTCCAGATAGGCTCAAAGATGGTATTGGCAAACCGGAACATCAGGATGTTCTGCACCGTTTCCTTGGCCAGGTAATGGTCGATGCGGAATATCTGGTTTTCCCTGAAGCTTTTATGCAGCACTTTGTCAAGATCAAGGGCTGTCTGCAGGTCCCGGCCGAACGGTTTTTCCACAACTATTCGGGCCCAGCCGTTGCCGCCCTTCCCTTCCTTTGACAAGCCTACTTCCCCTATCTTTCCGGCTATCACAGGATAGAGGGTCGGGGGCACTGCCAGGTAGAATATCCTGTTGGCGCCAGTATTCTGCTCCCCGTCCAGGTCCCTGAGATAGGCTGCCAGCTCCTCGCATGATTGCCGGGAGTCATAGATGACAGGCTGGTAGAAAAGTTTTGCGGCAAAACCGTCCCAGCCGGCAAGGTCGATCTTTCCCTCCTTGGCAATGGCCTGCTTCAGTTTTTCCCTGAATTCGTCATGGGATAATTGCGTTCGGCTGCAGCCGACAACTGCAAAGGGCTCCGGCAGGCTGTTCGTGAGATAGAGGCTGTAAAATGCCGGGATCAGCTTCCTGGCAGTCAGGTCACCGGAGGCCCCGAAGATAACCAGGGTGCAGGGTGCAAGAGAACCGGGGGTGACAAATTCACAGATGCTGCCCATGGTGGTTTTGCCATGGACAGCGGCTTCTGATGGGTCTTGTGGAGACATGAGGGGTCCTAATTTATAAAAGGTTTCAAGGTGTCAAGGGTTCAAGGGTTCAAGGTTTTTTTATTTTCTAAAGACTTAATCAATGCCATAAGCATTCTCTCAACTTCTTTAAGCTTCTCAAGGAGTGCATTTTTGTCAGATTCATTTAAATAATTGAGATCCCCTGAAAGTAGAATTTGCGTTTCAAGCTCACAGATAGAACCGTAAGCTATATACAAACATCTGACATAATCCAGTATAGTTTTCCTGCCATACCCTTCTGCAATATTTGAAGGAATTGAAATAGCTGCTCTTCTCATCTGCGAGGACAATCCATACTTTTCTTCAACAGGAAAAGCATGGGTTGTTTTGTATATTTCACGGCAGAGTGCATAAGACTTCTGCCAAACATTCAATTCCTTAAAATTTTTCAGCATTCCTGGTCCTAAATCTTTATGCTTGACCCCTTGAAACCTCGAAACCTTGAAACCTCGCCCCCTTCACTTATCTTTTCAACTTCCCCCACTCCGTATGAAAACTCCCTTCCATATCCACCCGCTCATAGGTATGTGAACCGAAGTAATCCCGCTGGGCCTGCAGGAGGTTGTGGGGAAGCCTTTCCGAGCGGTAGGAGTCATAGTAGTTCAGGGCAGCAGACATTGCCGGGATCGGAATGCCGAGTTCTGCTGCGGTGCAGACCACCTTGCGCCATGCCGCCTGGTTGGCAACCACTGATTCAGTGAAATAGTTGTCAAGCAGCAGGTTCTCCAGCTGCGGGTCCCGGTCATACGCTTTTTTGATATCTTCAAGAAAGGCCGCTCGGATGATGCAGCCGCCGCGCCAAAGCATGGCGATCCCGCCATAGTCCAGGTCCCAGTTGTATTCTGCTGCAGCTGCCTGCAGCTGGAAAAAACCCTGGGCATAGCTGCAGATCTTTGAGGCAAAAAGTGCTTTTCTCACCTGGCCGATAAATTCGTTCCTGTCTATTGACTCCCTAAACTCTTTTATGGTTCCTGCGGGTCCGGTAAGCACCTTGCCTGCCCGCACCCTTTTCTCTTTCAAAGCTGATAAAGTCCTGGCAAAAACCGCTTCAGTGATCAGTGTAGTGGGTACTCCAAGATCAAGGGCCAGCTGGCCCGTCCACTTGCCGGTCCCTTTCTGGTCAGCCTTGTCCAGGATCATGTCAACCAGTGCATTGCCTGTTTTATCGTCTGGAACAGAAAATATATCGCGTGTAATTTCAATCAGGTAGCTGTCAAGCTCGCCCCGGTTCCATTCGGCAAAGACATCGTAAAGTTCTTCGTTACTGAGTCCGAGACCGTCCTTCAGTAGTGAGTATGCTTCGCAGATAAGCTGCATATCACCGTATTCGATGCCGTTGTGCACCATCTTGACATAGTGGCCGGCACCACCTCCACCGACCCAGTCGCAGCAGGGAATATCATTGTCGGGTCCCACCTTGGCGGCAATGGCCTGGAAGATCGGCTTGACACGCGGCCAGGCCTCTTTCACACCGCCGGGCATGATACTCGGCCCGTGCCGCGCGCCCTCCTCTCCTCCGGATATTCCAGTGCCCAGGTAAAAAATACCCTGGGATTGCAGTTCTTTTATCTGTTCCTCAGTATCTAGAAAATAGGAGTTGCCGCCGTCGATGATGATATCACCAGGCTCCAGGAGCGGGGTGAGCTGCTTCACCGTCTCTTTAACAGGATTGCCTGCCTTGACCATGAGCATGGCGATGCGTGGCTTCTTGAGATTTTGGACGAATTCCTCCAGGCTGCGGCAACCGATAATTGACTTGCCCTGGGCCGGACCTGCAAGGAATTCATCAACCCTGATTATGGTTCTGTTATAGGCAGCCACTACAAAACCATGCTCAGCCATGTTGAGTACAAGATTCTGACCCATCACTGCCAAACCAATGAGACCTATATCACATTGCACTGTCATGAGAACTCCTCTTGGAAGTAATATCATGTTGACAATACAGAGGAATCTAGCCCGAAAACATGAAAAAACCAACCTAAAATATTCTGATATACCATCAATCTTAAATAGATTTACCGAGCTGAATTAGATCATTAGCTAAAACTATCAATATTTTTTATGTTGTCATATTATGATTACAAGGTTCAAAAATGTGCACCAAATATTATTTCCTCATTATACATGCAAAAAGTCAAGAAATTGCCTGAACAGAAACGAGCAAAAGTATTAGTGGCAGGTGCGGGCGGTTCCATCGGCAGTGCTGTAAGCCGGGCATTGGCAGAGGAATATGAGGTTGTAGCCCTTGTCGGATCCCGTGAACGGCTGCAACAAGAGGAGCCGGGCCTTAAACTCACCTGGCGTTCCTGTGAACCCTTTTCACGACGGGATGTGGAAACAGCCGTCACCGGTTGTGATTATCTCATCTATCTCATCCATACCAGGGTTCCGACCGCGCGCATGGACCAGGCAGAGTGCAGGGACATGGACCTGCTCATTGCAGACAATGTGGCCAGGGCAGCAAGCCGTCAGGGTGTCAAGCGAATCATTTACCTTGGAGGACTCATCCAGGACACCAATGTCTCAATGGGGGTTCGTGAAAAGCGAAATGATATTATTGAGGCTCTCTCCTTTTATGGAACATCCCTGACAGTCCTGCGGGCTGGACTGGTGGTGGCACCGGGAAGCAATACTGTGAGGCTGCTGGCTAATACCGCAACCCGGCTGCCTATCGTACTGCTTCCTCCATGGGCAAACAAGCGTCGACAGCCCATTGCCCTGGCCGATGTCATCCGGGCCGTCAGGTTTTGCCTGGCCCATGATGATACAAGGAACAACCAGTATGAGATAGGCGGGCCGCAGATCCTGACTTACCGGCAAATGCTTCAGGCGGCAGCACTGGTATTAAGGAAAAAACAGCTTATTGTCAATGCGCCTTTCCTGACACCACGCCTTTATGGCTGGTACCTGCGCCTCCTCAATAGAGGCGTCCATCCTACATTGATAGAGCTTGCAGTAAAATACCTCGGCCATGATTCAGTGGCCAGGAGTAATCCCTTACAACAGTTCATTGAAAAAGGCGCTCAAAAACCTCGTAAGGCCATTGAGCCATATATCAAACAATGGGCCCAGCTGCCGCCTAATCCGCGCCAGCCTTTTTTCAAGAAATATACCGTCGCCCTGCGAACCATGAGCAATGTCCGGTCCATTCAGCGCATTAATCTGCCGCGGGGCCGAAACGCAGCATGGGTTGCTGAGACTTATTTTCAGTGGTTGCCGCGTTTCAGCCGCCTAATGCTGATCTGTGAAGTTGATGCGGATCGTACCTGCCGTTACTATAATCGTTTTCCCAAACTGCATCTTTTAACCCTCAGCTACAAGCCGGAGTTGAGCTCACCCGACCGGCAGATGTACTTCATCACCGGTGGCCTTCTCGCCAGGGGACATGAAGATTTAAACCCACGCATGGAGTTCAGGGATGTCCTGAAAGGCCGTTATACCATTGTCGCCCTCCATGACTTCAGGCCCGTGCTGCCATGGTTTTTATTTGCTTTAACCCAGGCATACATACATCTGATTATCATGCGGAACTTTCAGAAATATATAGCCGGTTTGACAACCGGTCCTGACAGAAAAACATAAAGAAATAGAAAGTGATCGGGATGATGGACCCCAAAAAAATTTGTATGCCTTCCATGATTGAGACCATGCAGACAGTTGGTATTATCGCTGTGCACATCCTGTTTTTTCTATTGCATGCTTAATATTTTCAAATCATTGCGCGCCACCCGGAGACGGTTGATTATTCTATTCCCGGCCCTTTTCTCAAAACTGTGGGCCGATATTTATCATGAACCATCTTTTTGTTATTGCAGTAGCTGTTTACGGCATTACTATCTAAACAATCCACAAAATTAATAAGTTATGGCAGGTAATATTAATATATGATAAAAAAAGTTATCCCAATTTACACAACTTATCTTATGCAGCATTTGTCTTGTATTTGTTTGACTTCATTATGAAAAAACGAAAAACAAGGGTAACAAATGAGCATTTCAAGACTTTCCCGTTTGGCGTCAATCTTCCTTGTTCTTTTGATTCTTGCCCTGTCACCTCTACCCGGCCAGGCAGAAAAAAAGAGCAACCATCGATTTCCCGCCTGAATCGGACGCTAGTGGCGGTTAAAGCACTGGCGAGTCCAGAATGAGGAAAAGGAGAAAAAAATGACAACACAATGGCAAAAAGGATTCAGCAGTTTAGTAACCTGGCTTCTAGTTCTTTTGCTTGCCGTTCCGCCTTGGGCGGTTGCCCAGGAGCCGGATGCAGAGACAGGGGCAGCCAAAACCTTTAAGCAGGAGGAGCTTGACCAGATGCTGGCCCCGATCGCGCTCTATCCCGATTCCCTCCTGGCCCAGGTATTGATGGCCTCAACATACCCTCTCGAAGTGGTGCAGGCTGACCGGTGGACCAAACAAAACAAGGAACTTGAGGGAGATACCCTGGCTGAGGAACTCGAGAAACAGGAATGGGACCCGAGTGTGAAATCACTGGTCCAGTTTCCCGATGTCCTTGCCATGATGAGTGAAAAACTCGACTGGACGCAGAAATTGGGAGACGCGTTTCTTGCTCAGCAGGAAGACGTCACGAACACGGTTCAGAATCTCCGCAAAAAGGCCAAAGAGACTGACAACCTCAAGACAACGAAGGAGCAGGTTGTCAAGGTCGAGAAAGAAGTGATCATAATTGAGTCGGCAAAGCCGGAGGTTGTCTACGTACCGGTCTATAACCCGACTGTTGTTTACGGAACTTGGTGGTGGCCTCACTATCCGCCGTACTATTACTATCCTCCCTATTATCCCCGTCCTGCGCTCTACGGTTTCGCAACCGGAGTAGCTATCGGTGTTGCGTGGGGCTATGCATGGGGACATTGGAACTGGCACAGTCACAGTGTCAATATCAATATAAATCGAAACATAAATTACAACAGGAATATCAACCGCGACCGCTACGCGAAGCAGTATGGAGGTAGAGAGGGCCAGTGGAAGCACAACCCGGAGCACCGGAAAGGCGTTTCATACCGCGACCGAAATACGGCCCAACAGTATAACCGGGCCGCCTCAAGAGATGCTGTCAAATCCCGTGAAGATTTTCGCGGCAGGGCAGAAGCCGGCAGAAAGGACCTTGCCCGCGATTCAAGCACCAGGCAGGCATCAGCGATGAAGGACAAACCGCAGAGTCGCGATTCAGTTTCAAGACCAGGCCCGGAGACCCGTGACAGGTCTCAGAGTCGTGATGCTGTTCAGAGCCGGGATTTCAATCGCAGCACCGGAGCTCAACAAACGAACCGTGGAAACGCTTTCAGCGGCATGAACCAGGGAAGCGCCAGCAGGAACTACAGCCAGCGCGGCAGCATGAGTCGTTCCGGGGGAAGAAGCTATGGCGGTGGCGGTGGCCGCGGAGGCGGTGGCAGGAGGTAACCATGACTAGTTCACAGTCGTCTTCAGACAGTAATTACATGGAGGAGAAAATGATGTTTCCCTGTACAAAGGATAGAATACTGCATATACAGCGTTTATTCACGGTAGCAGCCCTGGCGGCTTTTCTCTGTCTTTCCCTGTCCCTTATATCATGCAAGGTAGTACAGAAGGAATTTGCATCTCCTGCAGATGCAGTGCAGGCTTTGGTGACAGCGCTAAAGTCAGACGACAACAAGGATTTGCTGGCGGTCTTGGGACCGGAGGCCACAGAACTTATCTCCTCAGGCGACGAGGTCTATGATCTGCTGGGGAGACAAAAATTCCTCAAAGCCTATGATGTGCAGCACCGTATCGAGCCCGATGGGGAAAGTTTTCTGCTCGTGATAGGCAAAAAAGACTGGCCTTTTCCGATCCCAATCGTGAAAAAGGGAGACCGGTGGCTTTTTGATTCTGCCAGCGGCAAAGAAGAGATTCTTAACCGCCGCATCGGTAAAAATGAACTGGACACGATCCAGGTCCTGCTGGCTATAGTCGATGCCCAGCGTGAGTTTGCGATGGCCGACCGTGACGGCGATTCCCTCCTGGAATATGCCCAAAGGTTTATCAGTGAGCCCGGGAAGAAGAATGGGCTCTACTGGCAGACCCTGGAAGGAGAAGAGCCGAGCCCCCTCGGTGAACTTGTAGCAGATGCGCGGGCAGAAGGATATGCATCCAAGGGAAATACACCCGTTCCTTATCACGGCTACTACTTCAGGATTCTCACCGCCCAGGGGCAGAATGCTCCCGAGGGTGGTTATGAGTATGTCATTGACGGCAAAATGATCGGAGGCTTCGCTGTTTTAGCCTTTCCGGCCGAGCACGGCAACTCCGGGGTCATGACCTTTATCGTCAATCATGAAGGTGTGGTCTATCAGAAAGACCTTGGAGAAAATACTGCGGAGTCGGCCCAGGCAATAACTCTCTACAACCCTGACGAGACCTGGAAAACTGTGCAATAGATATTCCAGCTATCTCTATCATTCTTTCCGGCATTTTTTTGCTGATATGCGACCTCTCTGAAGGTTTCTGATATCAGTTTATTATTTCAATCGGGTGCACCAATACTTGGTAGGTCGGTATTGCGCTACCCGGAGAAGTGCTACCGGAATCTTTTTCCGGCTCCAGATTTACCTGGCAGGTATCAACTCATTATTTTTTAGACTCCCCAGAACTCCCATCCGACTTGACTCAAAAAGCCATTGCAGTCACCTGACTCTTTCCGCACTTCTCTGTATCTTCGGCTCTTTATCAAAAACCAGAAGGGTTGATCTAAAAAAGTCAGCTCTGTTGGGGAGGCCATTTATATCCAGCTTACGAAGTTATTAAATTGTGGCAGGCAAGATTTTTTTATGATAAAAAAAATTATCCATATTTCCATATGTTAAATGTTCTTCTCCCAGTTAAAAGCTTCTTGACTCAATTTTTATAAATGAGAAAAAGGGTCGCCCATGAACATTTCACGATTTTCCAGGCTGACATCAATACTCCTTGTTGCTTTGATCTTTGCCCTGTCTCCTGAAGCCGTCCAGGCTGAAAAAAAGGAACAAACTTCAGACCAGACACCGTCTGCGCCGGAAGTGACCGTTATTTTGACCGTTCCCAGGAACACCCCTGTTGCCATAGAGTTTGTCGGCAAGACCGTTAGTTCCAGGCGGGTCGAAATCCGCTCACGGGTGGAGGGCTTTCTTGAAAAGCGCTTATACACTGAAGGCTCAATGGTCCAGGAGGGTGATGTGCTTTTCCAGATGGACAGAAAGCCCTTTGAAGCGGACCTGCGGGCTGCCAAGGCCGAACTGGCCCAGCAGCAGGCCCGGCTGGACACTGCCGAGGCAAATCTCAAACGGGTCAAACCGCTGGCGGAAAAAAATGCGGTCTCCCAGAAAGACCTGGATGATGCAACCGGAACGTATCTAACTTCTGCTGCTGCAGTTGAGGCAGCCAAGGCCAAGGTTGTGCAGGCTGAACTGAATCTCAGTTACACCACAATCAGGACGCCGGTCACAGGCCTGTCGAGCTTTGCGGTTCAACAGGAAGGTGCCTATATCGGCTTTGGTTCAGACAGCCTGCTTACCTATGTAGCTCAGATAGACCCCATGTGGGTTGAATTCAGCGTTTCGGAAAACCAGATCCTCAGGTCCCGCAGAGAGGCTGACCAGGGTATTATTGAACAACCTGAGCACGGCAACTTTGAGGTTGAAATAATCCTGGCCGACGGCACTGTCTTTCCCAACCGGGGCAGGATCACCTTTGCAGATGCCTCTCTCAGCGAGGAGACCGGAACCTTTCTGATCCGGGCGGAAGTGGAAAATAAGGTCACCGCTGATGACACCATGGCAAGGGAGATACTTCGACCCGGTCAGTTTGTGCGGGCCCGCCTGCATGGCATGATCCGACCCAATGCCATCCTGGTGCCGCAGCGGGCCGTGCAGCAGGGAGCCAAGGGAAGTTTTGTCTGGATAATAGACGAGGAAGGCAAGGCAGAGTTCCAGCCGGTCACTGTCGGCCAGTGGCATGAAGATCAATGGTTCATAGACCATGGGCTCGAAGGTGGTGAAAAGGTTGTTGTCAACGGAGCCCTGAAACTGCGGGCCGGGGTGCCGGTCAAAATTGTTGAATCTGAAAAAAAGAAAAAAGAAGCAGCAGGACAGGAAATGTAAATGATCTCTGCACTTTTCATAAAACGCCCGATCCTGTCCACTGTCCTTTCCATTGTTGTGGTCATTGCCGGTTTCGTCTCCATGTCAGGCCTGCCGATCAACCAGTACCCTGCCATTACTCCGGTGCAGGTAACTGTCAGCGCCAGTTACCCGGGAGCTGATGCTGAAACAGTGGCCAATACCGTGGCCGCACCCATCGAGACCCAGATCAACGGGGTCGACAATATGCTCTACATGCAGTCAACCTCATCAGCCACCGGCGAAATGTCGCTGACCGTCTATTTTGACATCGATACAGATCCTGATACTGCTGAGGTGCAGGTAAACAACCGGGTCAGCCTGGCGCTGCCGGAGCTGCCCGACACAGTGCGCAATACCGGGGTCAAGGTCGAGAAACGCTCATCAAGCATCCTCATGCTGATCGGTATCTTTTCACCGGATGGCCGTTATGACGAGAAGTACATCGGCAACTACGCCAACCTCTATATTCTCGATGCCCTTAAACGTGTCCCAGGGGCCAACCAGGCATCGATAATGGGACTGCCCGACCTGGCCATGCGCATCTGGCTGCAGCCGGACCGTATGGCAAGTCTCGGTATTACGCCCAGCGACATTCAGCGGGCCGTAAGCCAGCAGAACCAGCAATTCGGAGCCGGCCGGCTGGGTCAGTCGCCGACCAATGAACCGGTGGAGATGACATTCCCGGTTGTCACCGGCGGCCGCTTCTCGGAACCAGAGGAATTTGACAATATTATCCTGCGGGCTGACCCCGAAGGTACAGCCATTGTCCGTATCAAGGATATTGGCTGGTCAGAGGTGGGCCAGAAAAGCTACATGCTGCGATCTACCCTGAACGGCAGCCCGGCAACTTTTATCGCGGTATACCAGCAGCCCGGCTCCAATGCCCTGGAAGTGGCCGAAAATGTCGAACTGATGATGGAAGATCTCAAGCAGAGCTTCCCGGAAGGCATCGACTATACCGTATCCTTTGATACCACCAAGGTTATCGAGGCATCAATCGACGAGGTCAAGGAAACCCTCATCATCGCCATTATCCTGGTTGTGCTGGTGACTTACATTTTCCTGCAGAAGGTTAACACTACACTAATACCGACCATTGCCATATTTGTATCCGTAATCGGCACCTTTATCGGCATGGCGGCCATGGGTTTTTCCATCAACCTGCTCACCCTTTTTGGCCTGGTTTTGGCCATTGGTATAGTCTGCGATGATGCCATCGTGGTGGTGGAAAATGTCGAACGGAACATAGACGAGTTCGGCCTGACGCCCAAGGAGGCAACTTTCAAGGCCATGGAAGAGGTCACCGGCCCGGTCATCGCCACCACCCTGGTGCTTATTGCCGTATTTGTCCCGGTAGCCTTTCTGAGCGGGACGACCGGCGTGCTTTACAGACAGTTTGCCATCACCATTGCCATCTCGGTTTCCATCTCAAGCTTTGTGGCTCTGACCCTGACCCCGGCCCTGGCTGCCATCCTGATCAAGCCCTCAAAGGGTGAACCCAGGGGGTTTTTCAAATGGTTCAACAGGTTTATTGATATCAGCACTGGACAATATGCCGGTGGTGTCAGCCTGACCCTGAAACGAAAATTTATTGCCCTGGCCCTTCTCGGCGGTATGCTTTTTGGCACCTATACACTTTTCAAAGTGATCCCGGGAAGTTTCGTCCCGGCCGAGGATCAGGGCTATGTCTTTGCGGCAGTCATCCTGCCCGATGGAGCAAGTCTTGACCGCAGCCAGGCTCTGACCCAGCAGGTGGCGAAGATATTTGCTGAACACCCCTCGGTAAAGGATTACTCGGCCCTGGCCGGTTACAGTTTGATTGACGGCCAGTTCAAAACCAATTCCGGTACCGTTTTTGTTTCTCTCAAGGATTTCGACGATAGAGGCGATCCTGATATGAAGGTCGGGGCATTGTTTAATTTTGTTGCCCCGCGCCTGGCCAAACTGCAGGACGGTATTGCTCTTCCCATCAACCCGCCGGCAATTCCCGGACTTGGCACCCAGGGCGGTTTCGAGTTCTGGCTGCAGAACCGCGGCCAGGGAGGTGTAGCCAGGCTGGCGGAAGTGACAAAAGAGATCATCGTCAAGGCCAACCAGCGGCCCGAGCTTACAAGGCTCAATACCACGATCAATGCTGCCTCACGCCAGTTGAAAACCAATGTCGAGCGCTCCAGGGCCGAGACTCTGGGCGTTTCCGTACCGGATGTCTATGCAGCCCTGCAGACCCTGTTCGGCTCTCTTTATGTCAGCCAGTACAACAAGTACGGCAGGGTCTGGCAGGTTATCCTGCAGGCAGAGCCGGAATTCCGCAAAAGACCGGAGGATATTCAGAATATCTATGTACGCCAGAGCGGCGGAGAAATGGTGCCGTTGTCGGCTGTGGTTACCACCGATTACGTGACAGGCGCCGACCTGCTGCCGCGTTTTAACGGTTTCATGGCTGCCAAGATAACCGGTGATGCTGCGACCGGCTTCAGTTCAGGGCAGTCAATCAGCACCATGGAAGAGGTTGCCGGCCAGGTGATGCCCGACGGTTTCACCTACTCCTGGTCAGGCCAAGCCTTTGAGGAAAAAAAAGCAAGCGGTTCCTCAGCAGTGATTTTCGCTTTCGCCCTGGTCATGGTATTTCTCATCCTGGCAGCACAGTATGAACAGTGGTCATTGCCGTTGGCGGTAATTACAGCGGTCCCTTTCGGGATCTTCGGGGCCCTGGTGGCCGTCTGGCTGCGCGGCATGGAAAACGACGTCTATTTCCAGATCGGTCTGGTGACCCTCATCGGTCTTTCAGCCAAAAACGCCATCCTGATCGTCGAGTTTGCCGAACTCAAGTACAGCGAGGGGTTGTCACCCTTTGACGCGGCCCTGGAAGCGGCCCGACTTCGCCTGCGGCCCATCCTCATGACCTCGCTGTCCTTTATACTCGGGGCCATGCCCCTGGTGCTGGCAACAGGTGCCGGTGCAGCTGCCCGGCACTCCATCGGCACCGGCATTATCGGCGGCATGATCGGTGCTACCACCCTGGCACTTTTCTTTGTACCGCTCTTCTATTTTATCATCACCAGCATAAAGGAAAAAGTTTCAGGGAAAAAGCCAGAGAAACCTGGTGGAACCTCTCCAGAAAAAACAGCAGCAGGCAACACCGGGGAGGTGAACTGATATGAAGCGTATTCTGGCATTCATCCTCTGTTTCAGCCTCTCCCTGCCCGGATGTGCAGTGGGCCCAGATTACGAACGCCCCATTGTTGAAACGCCGGGCGCCTGGCGCATTTCAACAAAGGAGGCAACTGGTACGGCCAATACCGCCTGGTGGGAACAGTTCGGCGATCCTGTTTTAAATAATCTGATCAACACCGGACTGCTGGAGAACAAGGACATCCGCATTGCTGCTGCGCGCATGGAGCAATTCATGGCCCAGGTGGATATAACCCGCTCGGGCTTTTATCCCCAGTTGGGATATGGTGTTGTCGGCTCCAGGGATCAGGCCTCGAAAAATATTGTGCCGCCCGGGATAGAATCTTTGACCGAAACCTGGCAAACCACCCTTAATGCTGGATGGGAGCTTGATGTTTGGGGGCGTCTGCGGCGTGCCACTGAGGCGGCCCAGGCAGATCTGCTGGCTGCGGAAGAGGGCCGACGCACCGTCATTCTCTCACTGGTCTCCACTGTAGCGACCGGCTATATAACACTGCGCGGACTTGACGCCCAGCTGGAGATTGCCGAGAATACAATACAATCCCGCAAGGAATCCCTGGACCTTTTTGCTCTGCAGTTTGAAGGCGGGGTCATATCTGAACTGACCCTCGCCCAGGTCCGCTCCGAGTATGAGCAAGCAGTAGCTGCAGTGCCGGAAATAGAAAGCCAGATCACCCAGACTGAAAATTTACTGTCATTGCTGCTTGGCCAAAACCCCGGCTCAATCGAGCGCGGCTTACCCATCGAAAGGCTTACTCTGGCTTCTATCCCGGCCGATATACCCTCGGATATATTAACCAGGCGCCCTGATATAATGCAGGCAGAGCAGAACCTCATATCAGCTAATGCTCTTATCGGGCTTGCCAGGGCTGAGTACTTTCCAAGAATATCACTCACCGGCATTTTGG
>Ga0209536_100009366_pt1 | contig 14568 bp, 29 predicted proteins | sample DeeMarSeWOR28_12_FD_187461 | JGI IMG/M metagenome (GOLD analysis project Ga0209536, IMG submission 187461) | Marine sediment microbial communities from White Oak River estuary, North Carolina - WOR-2-8_12 (SPAdes) (version 2) | ecosystem: Environmental > Aquatic > Marine > Intertidal zone >...
TGGTGATTAATAAATCCAGGATTCCTCAGATGATTAAGAAGGTGCCTTTGCATTTAAATGGTCACCTGCCTTGGGGGTTAACCGTTCTTGCCTGGAGTTCCTATTTATTATGGATTATAGTGGGACATAATCAAGGTGAATCCCCATTTACAATTTTATCAACTCTGCCAGTGTTGGTGACCGCCTGGTACTTCGGCCTGACCGGAAGCGTGCTCGCCATTTTTGGGGTGCTAACAATAAGCAGCCTGATTCTTTCGTTTTTGTATGGGTATCCCTTGCTCTCGACCTTTTCAGACCCTGCTCTTCTTATCGCATATCAAGAGTCTAAAACGCTATTAACAGATAAAGACGGGAATTTATATCTTTGTGAATTCTGCTATACCGAAATTCTAAATAGTGAGATTGATTAAATGGAGAATGTGGAGAAATGAAATTGATTAATAGTAGGAAAGAAATTGATGACTTTATGAACGAGAGACCGAGAACACCTTTCTTTGATGAGGAAGAAGAGCATCATGGTCCTTGTTGGGAAGTGAAAATCGACAGAGAAGATAAAAAGGCAATGATCTTTTTGATCGATGGTGAGGAAAAGTTGTCTTATCCACTATCAAAGGTAGACAATTCCTTACTAACAATTGAAAAGATTTCTGGTCTTATTAAGTTGTTGCGAAACGGAGATTTCAGCGGTATTAAGAAAGTACTAAAAGGGCGGTAATTATGAAAGAAATTATTAAATCCTTATCAATTGTTGTGGTTACTGGAGTTTTGCTTGTAGGGTTTTTCTTCTGGGGTGTTCATACGGAAAGAAACAAGCCTTTATATCCAACGGGCGAGGTATCTTTTTGTGATCTCACAGAAGCAGATCGTTTTAAGGTTTGTCCTGCACTCAGAGATCGCGATGTACTAACAACTGGTGGGGAGGTGGTGGCTTATTTATGTAGATCATCACACATTTCAGGCTATATCGAGACGAAAAATTTATCGCCCCAATCTAAGAGAATTGTAGAATCTGATTTTAAAGTAATGAGGGAAGTGAAAGGATTGACGATTCAAAAACTTTGTAATACAGAATACGGTACAGTTTATAAAGTGGAGGAATAAATGATTGATGATGTGCTTAAGAAATTTCCAGATTTAATACAGGCACTTCTAAAAAAAGTATCTCAGGTGGAAAGTTCAGAAAGCACCGAGCGTAAAAAAGCCAGGGAAAAACTTATTGCTCAATTAAGAAGTGCTACAGAAGAGTTGGGAAGATTGTCTCAACAACCGGGCGAGAGATTGACAGAAGAACAAATGAAGGAAATTTTATCCATACCTCGTCCATTGCCTGAAAATATACCTTGGGCTTTTTTAACAAATCAAAAGGGGAGGAAATGACTGTTTGCCAAATTTTCCTAACCATAAACCAAAACAGGTGGAGTTTATCCAACAAAAAGGAAAATCGGATTGTGGTGTGGCTTGTGTAGCAATGCTTGTTGGGTGTTTATACGATTCAGCGAAAATGTTTTTCAAAGATTTTGGGAAAAGTATTAGGGGCGGGTTATATCCTGAAGATATGTTTGAGGTTTTAGAAGAGATCGGATTTAATAATAATGAGATGCGACAATTACCACAAACTGGCAAAGCACTTGTGGCTGTTCAATGGAAAAAAGAAGGATTATCTGGACATTATATTGTTTGGGATAGTAGACGCAAAAAATTTTTAGACCCGCTTCATGGAGTTTTCGGGAAAAATGAACTCACTAAATATGCCTACATAGAAAGAATTTGGCACATATACAGGAGCAGAAACAGATGAATTATATTTATTTTGCTGGAGAAAATAGTTGGCAAAGGTACAATTTAGAAACCGATGAATTTGAGGAGGGCGAACCTCCATTGCCGTCTGATTATGATATTGAATTTTCAAAAGAAGTAGAGGAAAAGATTTTTCATTATATTAAGGAAGAGTGATGGATTTAGAAAGAACAGAGGTGGCTTTAAGGATAGTTCATGAGGCGGTGAATAGAAGGATAATAACCCCTCTCCCACATGCTCCTGGAACGCCCCTAGTCGACCAACTGAGGCTTTATGCACGCGGGGCGCGTAAAGATGCCTCTTGGCACTTGCGACGCCTTAGATTTGATTTCTCGGCTCCGCAGAGATTAAAAAGAGTTTTTAAAAGAATTAAAAAAGAAGCCAAATATTTGGAGAAACATAGGAAAGCAATTATAAAAGAATATGAGTTTCATTTCTTTTGCTCTCAAGAGTGGATCCCAAAAACCTACTCTTCAGGTGATAAGGAGTAAAAAATTGATTAAGACAGTAAAGGAATTAAAGCAAGCCCTTGAAAATATTGATGGTGATCTGCCAGTTGAAGTTTATACTGGGTCAACATTACTAGTCGATTTTGTGCAGGTTGTCCAGTGCGATGATCTCAACTGTTACGAATGCGGGGGAGAAGGTACATGTCAGCCACCCGCGTTTGTGATTTTTGCCGAAACATACAAAGAGGATTAAATGAAATTAGTTAACAGTAAAAAGATGAATGTTATCACCCCATCTATGATGATGAAGATTAAAAATCAAGTCACAAAATGGGACGAAATAACGATACTCGTAGATAATGTTGTAGTTGGCAAATGTAAATCAATATCCTGGAATACAACTCACTATCCAGAAATCTATACAATAACAAGCACAAAGGAGAAATGATGAAAGTTATCAATTCCAATAAAATTCCTAGTGTTATAAGAAAACAGTTCCGAGAGGCATTAGAAAATTTAGTAACAAATAAAGTCTCTCAGCACTTCGCCACAATAGAGAAGCATGTAAATTCTATACTAGAAACTTTTGCTGTACAAGGAAATATTAAACAATATCATGATGTAAAAGTATTTCCTGATCCCGAACTTCCAGATGTGGCACATATTTCTTTTATGTTGAATCCAATAATGCCTCCAATAGAGGTTGAAGTTACTGAGTTACCTGCCTGGATTGAGATTAAAGAAGATTGGCAAATACACCTCGAAAACATTCCTAGCGACAAAAGCCTAGGTCAAGCATTGTTTGAATATTTAGATAAAATTACACCCAATAGATGGCAAACTGGCTACGATTTTATCAGATTGGAGTGCGCTCATTGTAAAGAAGTTACCATTTATGGCGACATTTCTGATATTCCCCACGCTTTTGGAGATAATGGATCTGTTGATTGCCCGTGTTGCAAAACTCCTTGGTTATTCTACTCTTATGGAGATGATAATGTTTAAACCTGGTATATTTGTTACAGAGACTCCAATGTATTTTTCAATTCGTAAAGAGCCGCCCAAAGGAATGGATTTTGATCCCACATTTGGGTTTGTTTTGGATAGTGATCCGTTTCCGCCCAAAATGATTGCAGATCTGGGACCAAATGAAATAGTTAATTCGCTCAATCTTACCTTCACGGAATTTGGACAAGTGTCGTTTAATCCAGATTGGGATTGTAAAGAATATCTTAAACAAATGAATCATGATCAGCGTTGGGTTATGGGTTGTACGCTCCTATATTCCCTGGAGAAGTTTATTGGGGAGAAAATGGATGAGCATACCAAATATAATATGATTATGGATATGAAGAAAACATTGCATTATTTAGCAAAATCCGAAATTAAACCAGGACAATGGGATGAAAACTATTAACACCAGCCCGAAAGATTCTAATTGGATTCGAGTTATCATTAACGGTAAACGAGAAAAAGTCTATTTGTTGCCCCCTGGTGAGAGGGGTTGGATGCGTATCTTTAAAGCAGACGATATGTATATTGGTATTCCAACAATGGATGCCCCAGAATTGTGGGAATTTATTAGATCGGTGTATGTATGAAAATATTAAACTCAAGAAGTAAGTCAGCCTACATCTATTATGTAGAAATAAACAGACCAGTAAAACCCATTTATTCTTGGTATTCACCCATACCTGTTTATTTTGAGACCCTAAGGGCTTCAATTACATTTCATTATCAATGTCCTTTATGTGGGTGTTACAAAAGAATTAATTTTGATTATTACAAAAACCAAGAGTTTAAGGGCAGTTGCTCCTCATGCTCCTCGAAACTTAGTTTCAGTTATCCTCCAAAAGAATGGATGCAGAATGAAAAAAGCCAAACTATATGAATACAGAATTTTGGATCCTGTGGATAGATGGGATTGGTATTATAATAGACATATGAGAAGGTTTGTTATTACATTTATATGTATGGAATGCTCTACAAAGCACACTCTTGAAACCTGGATAGATACAACAAAATTAATCAATCTCCCAGCAGAGTTAACACATGGTTGTTTGTGCGGAGAAAAAATCCAATGCATAATGCCTGAAGAATTGGTGGAAAATTATGAAAATACTAAATAGTCAACCTCAAGCTTCCGACAGTATATTAAAAATCATAGAGAAGGAATTCTGGATTATTTCACCCAATTATAATGGGGCAACTATATCAGGACTCTTGAAATGTACCCTGAGGAGCTTGATTAAAAAGGGCAAAATAGAAAATTACAACATAAAGAAAATAGAAGAATATGTAATAGAGTTCACAATTACTTACAACCTAAATGGAAAGAAAGTTATCGAAGATGCCCATCTTAGATACTAAGGAGTTAAAATGAATGTCGTGAATGCTGGTAAAGAGTCTGCAACCAAGGCTCTCTTAAAATCTAAAATTGAATCTATTGCTGCCGAGTTTATGTCCGACTTTAAATCTTTGGAGTTTAATCTCAGTCTCGCTCTTTGCGATCTAAAAAGAAAAAACATCATTGAATACTGGGATTTTATTTCTATTGTACCAGGTGATCCAGAAATATCCATCGAAGTCCGATTTAGAGACAAAGGTGTCCTAAAAGCAGTTGAAGTGCGTATAATATTCCCTTAAAACCATGAAATATTTAATTAAAATAAAGAACTCAACGAAAAACTCGGAATCATTGAATAAAACTATACGCGTGGTGTGTCCGCAATGTTTGTCTGCCGAAATAATCATTCTTTCCAAGAAATTACAAACTATCGAATGTCATGCTTGCGGTTATAAATACGAGGTTAGAAAATGAAATGCGTTAATAGTAGGAAAAGATTAGCACGCTTTGTTCAGACATATATTAACTTCCTTTCTAATTTCCAGATAGCGTGTCTGCATTATATTAAGAAGAATCTTCCTGATCCAATTAAAATTTCACTTGATGATGATTGTATAACTGTGCGAACTTATTGGGAACGAGGCTCTCTCTATATCATGGAATATCCCAGTATACAATACAGTTTTACCGATCAAAGAGGAAAAGTTATAGCAGCAGGTGGTGTTACAGAAACCACAATGAAAGATGTTTTGATAATTATCAACTCTCTAAAAGGGCTTATAAATTCATGAAATTATTAAATTCTTCAATTAATGAAAGGAAGCAGATTCGCAGGTTTGTCACCAGATGTATCAACGAATTGTTTCATGTTGTTTCTATTGGCGACCCTGAAGAAGAAGCCCAAAAGCAGATAGAAGCATATGTGTATTCATTAACAGGCTACCACCCTGCTGTCCTAGTAATGTGGGGCTTCACATTTAAAGGTGATGTTGTGAAGGTAAATATAGGTTACGGAAATCCAATAAAAATTATAAAATTAAGGATAGAATTATGAAATTATTGAATACTTCTAGACCTAAGCTTACATTAGATACAATAAAAGAATATATTGTCTGGGATATTAGAAGGCGTTGGGATAATAATACTTCTATTGAACACAAACGCATGATTGTGTCTTCAGTGCTGGATTATATCCTCAAACGCGGTGGAGTACATGGCTGGACCACAACACTAGACCAGCTCGACAATGGTAAAACTCACATACATATCCAGTTTACGGATACCTATTACACTATCGGCTTTGTGGACATGGTGCTATGAAAACCATTAATTCTAATAATTTAATACTCTCAAGATTCAAGTTTCGTCTTGACTTGAAAGCCAAACAATACCGTCAGAAAAGTTTTATTTGCTATTCATGTTTCACTCGAGTAGAAGTATTCTATAAGAAGTTACCCAAATGTACACAAAAGCCTTGCCCATTTTGTGGAGCAGATTTCTATATTTATAGTGATACAGCAACCTACATGTTGAAAAAACATATCTCAAGATATCTGCAGTCTTCAGATCTAGAGCATAATGTTAAAACCATAATCCGTGTCCTCAAAGGAACTAACCATATCAAAGATGCAAAATACGAAATAACCAATGATTATGTGAAAGTAGTCGCAGATGGTAAAACCGTAATGGTGCCAAGATGAAAGTTGTTAATTGTCATATTGTTCCAATAAAAGCGGTTAAAAAAGCAATAATTGATTATAAAGGAAAATATATCGAACCCGACGAAATTATTGAAAATACTAAAAATGTCTTCAAGGCTAGGTGGAGCAATGGCGCGAAAGAAATGTATATGTTGCTCGATTATAAAGAATTAGGCTGGCACAAAGGAACAGGTTGGAGAATGATGCTTCATCATATTCCAGATTTTACACCAATAAATTTTTTTCTACCATTTCGTATGGATTCAATAAACCTACATATAAACATTATTGAATTATTTAAAGCCTTTGAAGATTTGCATGGTAAAATATTATGAAAATGCTAAACTCTAAAAAACCTATCGTTTGCGTTATATCTGAAATATCCTATAAACCAAAAGGCTATGAATTAATAGACCAACTCCTCTGCCTTAAATGTGCAAATGAATTCTTCATATATGGTCCCCCCAATACTACCCACGCTAAAGCCTCCTGCCCCCATTGCGATTCCCCATTTGAACTTACCATTTTCCTTCCATAAACTACTAATTTCTCATCATAAATATATATTCTTCTCGGGAGGAAAAGGATGAAATTATCCGTCAGGGCGCAAACAAAGTATGTTGTGTCTCTAAAACCTACAGATACACAACTTACCCATTTCATTGAAAAGGCTGGATTGGACCCTAATCGATTCGATTATTGGTATGCTATCAAAACAACTGGCTTTAGACCTTCAAGATATAATAAACCAATAGTTGATGCTTTTAAATATGTTAACGAATATTTTGCTAACTATGTGAAAGATATGGGGCTTTCAATAGAACAAGCAGCCTACGATCCTCCGTATATTTTATATATGCTTGATTTAACTCCTGAAGCATATAAAAGAATTTCTAATATGTCTGAAGTTCGCTCCGTTGTCCAATCTAATGAACTTATCGCCCCCGATGATGAGCCGCTGCTCCCGGAAGAAGTTGAGAAAGAATTGGATGTTTGGAACCCTCATAAAAAAGCCTTCCTTTCCAAGCGGGCAAAATCTAACTATATCGAAAAAAAGAAAGAAGAATCAGGTAATATAACCTATATTTATTCTGATAAACATGTGAAACAACGCAACAAAAAGAAAGTAAAAAGAATCCTTCAACTATCTAAATCTATTAAAAAATTAAGAAAACAGGTGCAGGAAGACCTAAAAGATGAAACCCTAAAACCAACAGCCATGGTCGTGGCTCTAATAGATGAAACATATGAGAGAATAGGTAATCCCTCGTCAGCAAAAGAAAATCACTTCGGCGTAACTACCTGGAGAAAAAAACATATTTCCTTCTCTAAAGGTAAAGCCAAAATTAAATATAAAGGTAAAGCCGGCGTGGACCAGGAAAAAGAAATTACAAACTCATCCCTAATATCTGATTTAAAAGAACTACTGAAAGATAAGAAGGATAATGATGAAATCTTCCCCGATGTCTCAGCAAATAAAGTAAATGAATACCTGAAACCTTTCAAGATTACAGCAAAAGATATTAGAGGCTTCCACGCTAATGAAGAAATGAAAAAAGCATTAAAATCCTCAAAATCAAAGGAAAAAGATCCACAAAAACGTAGAAAAGAAGAGTTCAAACAAGCATTAGAGGAAACTGCCAAATTAGTAGGCCATACCCCAGGAACATTAAAAAATCAGTACCTAGCCCCATCATTGGAAGAATCCTACATGACCTCAGGTAAAATACAAATCAAAGCTAAACTTTCCAAAAGAGATATAGCCCTCTCCATTATTGAGAACTTGCAGGTGAAGAATTAAAAGAAGGCGGCTACTAGATGAAACTATCTAAACTTCAACCCGTACTAAAATATATAGATGAATATGTAACACACCCAAAAAATAACTGCTTCTTCTATGCAGCCGCATTAAAAATACAGTTCCCCTTCCTAACACTGATGAAAGGTCCACCCCAAACTAAAGAAGAAACAGCTCACTTCTTCCTGATATATAATAACCATATCATCGATCCTACAATCTCCCAATATAACTTTACCCCAACCTATAACCCGGCTAAAGAAATCTCTATAGAAAAAAATATCAACTCCCTAACCTCCCACCCCCTGTTCCCTACCCTCCCAAATAAAACCCAATCCCGCGCAATAAATATAGTCAATTTAATGGCTCCCTAACGTATCAAAATTATTATATAAATATATCTATATTTTAACATTAATAAGTCCCCGTAATTATTAAAGAATATAAGTATATCAATTTATACATTTTACCTATACAAATAACCCACTTTCCCCCACTTATATCCACTATAAACCACCATAAGTATCTCCCTCTCTTCTTTTCCCTCTATTGTATCTTAAATACACTCCATAAAGACATATAATCTTTTCCAATTCCCGTTTTATCCCTTGCCAAAAACCTCCAAAGCCTATAATCACTCCTTCAAGAGAACCCTATAATCCTATAAATATAAATACTACAATTCCTCCCTAAGAAAACCCTACCTACACTAGAAATCCCTATAACATCAATCCTATTTCCCTATAGTATAATTTCCTATAACACTATAACACCACAATGTTATAATTCTTCTTCTCTATTACCTAAAAACACTATAATTCTTCCCTATGCTATACAAAAAACCTCTACGGGGCGGGCGCCAACGCGCGAGATCCGCCGGGAGCCCGCGCCAGGCGTCCAAGACAGGGACCGTGCAAGGCTTGGCTAACGATGTGAAATTAAACTTCTTTTCGAAAAAAATTTTCGGAAGATTCGTTTTGGTAGAAGGCAAAATTATGTTTTAACAGGAGAGATAATCTTCTGCAAGAGGGTATCAACTCCGCCCTCCCTGGCACCTAGGACGACCCTAGCACTACCGGGCAAGGAGTAAGTGGGTAACCCGTGTGTTCTGACCCTGCCTAACATGACGTTAGGAGAGAACAGAACCGACCAGAGGAAGGGTAGAAAAATCATGAAGTTCCAGGTCAACATCCAGATCACCGGCATCGACAGCAGCGTCCTCACCAACGCCGACCTCAAGAAGGCGCTGGGTCTGGGGAAGAACGAGGGCATTGGGGTGGATCTCACCTCCCTCACCGACGCGGTCGCCGAGGCTCTCCGGGAGAAGGGCGCCGCTGTGTGCCACCGGTCCGCCAAGGAGAACCTCACCTGCTCCATCCCCCTGAAGGTCGAGGGCAAGTTGGCCAAGGTGGATCTCACCGCCCCCAAGGCGAGCCGAAAGCCCAAGAAGACCGACGCCGAAAAGCGGGCGGAGTTGCTGGAGAGCCTCGGGCTCTAGAGCCCTCAGTTCCCTAAGTACCTGACATCTCACCACATCAGCCTGCCCCCTATATCTAGGGGGCGTGGCTTCCTAATGCCGCCATTGGCTGGTCCCAAGTCCAGCATGTGAAAGGCAGAGGGGGAAGCGGCGGGTAGCAGGAAAGCCTCTGATCCTTCGGGCTCTCAAGCTGCTAGCACCAGGGAACTGGTTCGACCTCTGTAACAGGAGGGAGTGGTAGGTTCGATTCCTACCCCTGCCATCTACACACACGTATGCTTACTTCTTTTTTTATATGCTTAGAGCCTGGGAGTAGTGCGCCCAGAATATATAAGCCCAATATTAACGCGACCATAGGTCCCTAACCAGGAGGTGAAGAATGAAGGGGGCGATCATTCGTCGCCCTCTCCCGGAGTTTGGCATGGAGTTTGCGTGGTACGGTGATCGCCGTGTGGTGGTGGAATGTAATGGGGAAGAGGTTGACTCTTTTCCTCTGAAGTCCGCCGGGGCGAGAACTGCCACGGAAGCCATGGACCGGGAGAGGCAGAGAATGCACGAGTCTTGTGTGGCTTTTGCCTAAACTTTAGCCGCCAGTCTGGAGCGGAAAATCCAGGCATTTCGGGGGTGTAGCTCAGTTTGGTAGAGCACTGGACTTTTAATCCAGTTGTCGAGGGTTCGATCCCCTCCGCCCTCAATCGGGTCAACAAAGGAGGTGCATAATGCACAACCCGTTTTCGGTGGCTCTGGAACAGGTGTACGTTAACGGTCGCGGAGAGATCTGCGACAACCTGGAAACCACGAAGTCCAAGGTCGGTGCCGAGGTGAGGGAGCGTAGGGAGGCGGATCAGCGACGGCAGGATTTCCTGAACAAAACCGCTAACTGGCGGCGGGAGATTGTCAAGGCGCGTCGGGCTGTCGAGGATCTCCGCAAGGAGGGGATGCGTCTCCAGGGTGCGGATCGCACCCAGAAGTTCCGCGATGCGCTGGAAGCGGAGAAGGAGACTCGCCGTCTCCAGGCCAAGATCAACGCGGCAGCGAAGCGGTACAACCAGTAACCCTTAAAACTTAGCAACTTACATGTCCACGTATGTGTGGACATCTGGGGGTGTGGTGGAACGGAATACACTGGAGACTTAAAATCTCCCGCCCGTATGGGATTGAGGGTTCGAATCCCTCCACCCCCAAAAATAGTCTGGTAGCTCAGGGGTAAGAGCAGGCGCCTTATAAGTGCCAGGTCGTGGGTTCAAATCCCACCCAGACTAATACGCTTCCGCGCCAAACCAAGCGGAAGTATAGCAAAATATACACTTAACAATTTCAGCGACTTAGAACATTTCTCTCCTAGAGGAAATTCAACTTTCAACCCAAAAACCCTGGCGCGGAGAAAACAAGTGAAATTCTACACGTGTCCTACTACCGGGCAGCAGATCGAGATCACGGTCTGTAAGCCTAGTAAGAGGAAAGCAAACTCCTCAGTGCAGAAACCCAGATACTCCAGACCATCTCGCGGTGGTAACTGGATCGCTAAGGAGAGAGAACATGTGGGATGATCTCCACGAAGACGTTCAGGAAGAGTTCCAGGATCTTCAACCCGATTTCTTTAACTTGGCTCACCTTGACCGGACGGTCATGGAGCCCGATCCCGCGCCCTATCTCTCCGACGAGATCGATCCCCAGGAGTGGCAGAAGCACATCCAGTTGACCACGCCGCTCCCCAACACCTACCCCACCGAGCCAACGTGCCTTTGCACGTATGCTCACAGACGCCGCTGGAAAAACCAATACAACGAGGGAACTTACCTCCACGTCAACACCTACATGGCCACCAAGTGGTCGGACCAAGACCTGGAGGAAATGACAAAACTTCCCTGCCCCGAGATCCCCGAAGGAATCCAGCGGCGGGAAGAAAAAAGCCAAGATGTTTATCCGGCTTCTAACTCCCAAGTCCGTGTCCAAATCTCCATGAAACAAAAGGGCACCGACGTAAAAGGTCGCTACGAAAACTTCGAAATCCACAACATCCCCCTGGATGAGATCTTCCAGGTAATCCTTACTCTCCTTACCCACTTCCCCAAACAACCAAGAAAACATATCCACTACTACACCAGAGTCCAACTCCAGAACAAGATCTCTGGTAAAATGCAGGGAGGTAGAAACCTCTCCCTCCACAACGCTACCCCAGAAGAAGTGGCTTCCCTCCTGGAAGAGATCTTCGATGCCAACGGCTGGATCTCTCCACGACCCGGCGCCCAGGGAAAACAGGTAACTTCCCAGAAGGAAAGCCCTTTTCAAAGCGACCAGCGGTCGCAAAGCGAGGATGACGCCCCAAAACCTGAGAATCATTCGTCTCTCAGACGAGGGCGGGGGGGTCTCTTATACCAGAGTAAAAAATCAGCCAAAGTGCGTGCAACTCTCCTGGCGGAGATCGAAGCCATGATCGGGGCTGTAGCGTGAAAGTGACTGGCTGTTTCCTAATAATCGTAACCTTGTTGTTGCTTTGTGGTGTCTCCCACGCTGATGAACAGGTTTTAATATTGGTTCCACTAAGGTGTAAAATGGTGGGGACAACACCAGGATTTTTGAAAATTCCGATGTTCGGTGGTAAAAAGATTGCTGGTGTGTGCCGAACACATAGGGATGGGCTTTTTTGTAAATGGTACAAAATGCCTGTTAAGAAAAATGCTGTAATTAATGGGACTTCGGTTTTTAAAATGCAACCTGCATTGGGAACATCTCACGACGCGGTGTTTGGAGGGACGTCTCGAAATGAGATGTTAACAATCACTAAAAAAGGGGAGTTCTCATTAGTAAGCATTCAGACAATGGTGATAAAAGGTAGAACATCCCTTCTCACAAAGATCTGTACAGGTGGGGTGGCAAGAGGCGAGTGATCGCAAAAACCTGAAGTTTCTAGGAGTTCGAGCGATGAAAGAATTCAAGATCTCCGAGGAGATGAAAGACCAGTTGGAAGAGTTGTTGGAGGACGCTGCGCGCGGCTCCTTCTACGACAACCCCAACGGGCCATGGGGTTACGAGTGTGCTTTCTGCAAGGGGCAATCCACTGACGGCAGATCCTCGCCTCCTCATGACGACGACTGCCCAGCAGCCGACTTGCTCAAGAAACTCAGGGATCTGGACGAGCCGGAATGATAACCTATTGGTTAAGGATCTCAGGTCGTGGTTATTTGGGCTTTGACGGGAAGCCCACCACGGACATAAATGAAATCAGGGATTTCCCTACACTTGGGGAAGCGCAGCGTTGGCGACACAAGTATAAGGGATCCTTTATCTTTAAGGTAACCTTCGACTTGAATCCCAGAACCTAAAACCCGAAATTTCTCTCAGAAAATTTTTTCTGGAAAAGGCGTATAAATGAAAGCGATTATGATCTTTCTGGTTCTCGTGCTCACGGCATGTGGCGGTACGGGAAATCAGATAAGTGAGCAAGATTCCTTTCAACTCTGCAGATCCAGATGTTTGGGTTGTACGACTTGGTCGCAATCGATGCACAGATACGAGGAAGATCTCGTAAGTCAACTTAATTGCGTTGTGGCTTGCGAGAGTTTCATAGAGGATTTGTCGCTCTCATGTGCAATGTGTGCTGTGCGGCAAGATCACTGTGATGCTTATCTGTACTTCAGGTTCTGTGCGAGTTGTCCACGATAGGAGAAAGAACAATGCCACACCCAAGGTTCACTCTACTTGGGGAGATGGCAGCAATCGAGGCTGGCCTCAAGATGCTGCCGAAACTTCCTAAGTATGATCCTTTTCATCCCGACACTGGTGCGCTGCAGGATAAGTTGAAGGAGTTGCAGGAGCATCTCGAAGTGCTGATCCTCACCGTTGCCGAGACGCGAACGACCTGCAGTCATCTACACGCAAGGCTGATCGACGAAAATGACCAAGATTGAAGCGTACCAATACTTAGTTGGACACTCAGATGATGCAGGATTTGTAGCGAATCTTGTATGGACGCGTCACAGGAAGCCGGCGAAAAGGTTAAAGAATCTGGTGAAGTTGGTACAAGCGGGGAAGTGGATCAGGATGGCGGACTTCTCATGTGATCAGTTAACGGTTAATGGGGAGGCGGTTTCCTGGGATATCTTGGATTAGGGAGGTTGATATGAACCACTCGATTTCTCCAAGTCGCACATATGTTGCCATGTGTAACAAGTCTCGTTTCGATGGGTACTACTTTCGGAAGTTCAAACTTCCTGAGAGTTACAAACGAAGGATCTATGTTGAATTGTTGGGTTTTCAAGAGGAAGATGTTCCTTTGGAGAACAACAGCGGCGTAGCTTCCTGGTATTTTCTGAATCATCTCAATATGATTGCCTGCATTGACGGATGCATCTCGTGGGAGGATTTTTCTAATATTGAGGGGGAATCGACACGAGAGGAAAAGCGAGCCGAGGTGGGTCGGCTAATGGAGGGGATTAGGGAATATGAAGGGAAGGTTGGACACGAGCCTGGGTGTGACGGGAACTTCAATGGTGGGGTAAGTTGTTCTTGCTCCCCGTATTCTGACTAGGGGAAAAACGATGTGCAAGTTTATTTCAGGAATTTTCATAAGATCTGGAGATCTTTTCTGTGAGCCTCAGTTTACTGATTCTCATGAAGACCTTATTAACCAGTACAATCTCAATGACGGGGAACTTGCCTATTACCGGCAGAATTTTGTAAGGGTAGAATTTACGCCTCCTGAAGATTTCTCTAAGATCAGCGACGTAAGTGAGTGGAACTTATGTCTCGACGAGACGAATGTTCCTGACTGGTGGGTTGAAAAGGAAGCGGCATGTCTTCGCAAGTTCGAAAAACTTGTAGAGAGAATGTTTGTTTCTGACGAGAGAAAAATTCTTCTTGGTGGGTGTTGGATTCTACTGGATGGAGCAAAAGTAAAAGAAGCCAAGAGTTGTAGAATCCCATATATGTGGGGTTCTTCCAATGTTGGAGAGATGTGGGGTTCTTCCAATGTTGGAGCGATGTTGGATTCTTCCAAA
>Ga0209536_100009367_pt1 | contig 14567 bp, 13 predicted proteins | sample DeeMarSeWOR28_12_FD_187461 | JGI IMG/M metagenome (GOLD analysis project Ga0209536, IMG submission 187461) | Marine sediment microbial communities from White Oak River estuary, North Carolina - WOR-2-8_12 (SPAdes) (version 2) | ecosystem: Environmental > Aquatic > Marine > Intertidal zone >...
TTGGGTGGCGCGCGGATTCGCGGCCATCGAAGAATGGCTGGCGGATTCCGCCAGCGGCGCATTTTGCCACGGCGATGCTCCGACGCTGGCGGACTGTTTCCTGGTGCCGCAGGTCTACAATGCCGAGCGCTTCGAATGCGACCTGGCGCCCTACCGCAAGCTGATGCAGATCGCAGAGCGCTGCCGCGGGCTCGCTAAGTTTCGTGACGCCGCACCCGAAAACCAGCCCGACGCAGCATGACCTTGCCTCGGAACACGGGGTTTGTGCAAACAGGGCTTAACTCGGCCAGCCGCTTGCGTCATAATCTCCCGTTAACCTGACCTTGGCTGTGAACCCATGCGATATCCATTACTGCTCATCGTGCTGTTGCCCCTGGTCGTGGCTTCATGTGTCACTCCCAAACCCGCACCCGACGCTTTTGCAAATGCCGAGAAAGCCATCGAAGCCGCCGTGCGTGCCGGGGCCGAGGAGCACTCGCCGGTCGAATTGCGGTTCGCGCGCGAAAAGCTTGCGGAAGCACAGAAAGGCATGGAGCTGAAGCAGTATGACAAGTCGATCTACCTGATCGAGCAGTCCGAGATCAATTCCGAACTGGCCATCGAGAAATCCCGCACGGCGCTGACCCGTAACAAGGTCGCGGAGTTGACGCGGGAAAACGAGATCCTCAAGGAAGACTTCAGGGCCACTTTCGGGGAGGACGCAGAATGAGGCGGCCCTACTTCCTGGTCGGCCTGGTGGCCAGCCTGCTGTTGCTGCAGGCGGCCTGCGGCACGGCGCCCAAGAAAGACCTCGCACTGGAACAGGTTCGCTCGCAGCTGGACGAACTCAAGGCAGACTCCGAACTGACGGGTTATGCGCCGCTGGCCCTGGGAGAGGCGGAACGCGCTCTGCGCCAGGCCGAAGCAGCCACCGGCGAAACGCAGCGGATTCACCTGATTTACATGGCCGACCGGCGCATCCAGGTCGCGCGCGCCATCGCCCAGCGGGATCAGTTGGAGCAGGAACTCGATCGCCTGGGCATGGAACGCAACGATCTGCTGGTGCGGGCCAGCCAGCTGGAAGCCGAACGCGCGCGGATGGAGGCGGAACGCGCGCGGATGATGTCCCAGGCCACGGCCGAGGACGCCGAGCGGGCACGCGAGGAAGCCATGCAGGCGCAGCACCGCGAGGCGGAATCGGTGCGCACGGCTCAGCAGGCCATCGAGGAAGCCACCCAGGCGAAAGCATTGGCCGCTTCCAGCGCCACGGCCGCCCAGTTGGCTCGCCGCGAAGCGGAACTTGCGGTGGAGCAGGCCAATACCTTGCGCCGGCAACTGGAAAACCTGCAGTTGCGACAGACCGAGAGCGGCGTAGTCGTGACGCTGGGCGACGTACTGTTCGAGTCCGGGCAGACCGATCTGCGCGAGGAAGCGATGGACAGCCTGGTCGAGGTGGTCGACCTGCTGCAGAGCGAGCCGGACAAAGACATTCGCATCGAGGGACACACCGACTCCGTCGGCGAAGCCGCCACCAACCTGGAAATCTCGCAAAAGCGCGCGGATGCGGTGTTGAAGGCCCTGGTGTCGTTGGGCGTCGACGCGGCGCGTGTCACCACTCAGGGCATGGGTGAGGATTTCCCGATCGCCAGCAACGAAACTGACGAGGGCCGGGCCCAGAACCGCCGGGTGGATGTGATCCTGCTCGACGAATAAGCGCTCCACGCCCGATTTGCGGCAATTGAAACGGCTCTCGGGTCTTGCCGACCGCGATCAATTGCGCTAGATTTATTGCGTCAAGATGGTTTATTCCACCCACAATGGAGATCGCGGTTAATGGCTACACTGGCTGTGAACCGTCGCATGCCATCTTCCCAACCCCCTTACTACCCGTTTACACCTGATTTATTCGCTTTTGAATCATTCCAGCGAAGCCCGGTGGTGGCCGCGTGCGCCCGTGCTCCGCTGTTTTCGTCCGAATACTGAACAGGAGGACTGCAATGTTTGAACACCGCCAGGAAGAAATGGAAAAAATGATGAAGGAAAACGAAGAGTTTCTGCGTATCTACAATCGTCATCAGGAACTGGACAGAAGGGTAACCGCTGCCGAGGTCGGCACCGCGCCCATGGAAGACCTGGCCCTCAACAAACTCAAGAAAGAAAAACTCATGGCAAAGGACAAGTTGGCCCGGATCCTGGATATGGCGGGAGCCTGACCCAGACACCTTAAGGCACTGAACGGCCGGGCGCTCTTCCCGGCCGTTTCTTTTTGCACCTTCGCGCCGGAGCAGATCCGGATCATCGACGGAACCAGACGATGCCAGTTTTCAACAACGTCCTGGAGTTGATCGGCGACACCCCGGTGGTGCGCATCAACCACCTGGATGCGGGACCCTGCGAGCTGTTCATCAAGCTCGAAAGCCAAAACCCTGGTGGGTCGATAAAAGACCGCATCGGCCTCAAGATGATCGAGGACGCCGAGGCCGCGGGCAAAATCAGCCCGGGCACGACCCTGGTCGAGGGCACCGCCGGCAACACCGGTCTCGGCCTCGCCCTGGTCGCGGCTCAGAAGGGTTATCGCCTGATCCTGGTGATCCCCGACAAGATGAGTCGGGAGAAGATCTCCAATCTCAAGGCGATGGGCGCCGAAGTTGTTCTGACACGGTCGGATGTCGCCAAGGGCCATCCCGAGTACTACCAGGACCTGGCCAGACGGCTGGCTTCCGAGCTGGACGATGCATTTTTCATCAACCAGTTCGGTAACCCCTCGAATCCCAAAGCGCACGAAGAGGTCACCGGGCCCGAAATCTGGGCCCAGATGGATCGTGACCTCGATGCCATCGTGCTCGGGGTGGGCTCCAGCGGCACGGTGACCGGCCTGTCCCGCTACTTCGCGCGCGAGGCACCCCACCTGGAGCTGATCCTGGCGGACCCGAAAGGATCCATCCTGGCGGAGTACATCAATGAAGGCACCTTGTCCACCAAGAGCAGCAGTTGGCTGGTGGAAGGCATCGGCGAGGATTTTCTTCCCACGATCAGCGATTTCACCCGCGTCACCAGGGCCTATCCTATCGGCGACAGGGAGAGCTTCCTGGTAGGCCGTGAACTGCTCGTACGCGAGGGGATACTCGGTGGTTCGTCGACCGGCACGCTGGTGGCGGCGGCATTGAAGTACTGCCGCGAACAATCGGAAGCCAAGCGGGTGCTGACCTTCGCCTGCGATACCGGCAATCGCTACCTGTCGAAGATGTTCAATGATTTCTGGATGCGCGACCAGGGTTTCCTGGAAACCACCAGCCACGGCGATCTCCGCGATCTGATCGCGCGGCCGTTCGAGTCGCACGACACGGTGACCGTCGGCCCCGACGAGCCGCTGGCCAACGCCTATACCCGGATGAAACTCTACGATGTGTCCCAGCTGCCGGTGGTTGCGGAGGACCGGCTGGTGGGCATCCTGGACGAGTCGGATCTGCTGCTGGCGATAGCGGAGTCGACAAGCCGCTTCGCCGACCCGGTCCGCAGTGCGATGGTGACCGAGCTGACCGAAGTCGATGTGCGGGCGCCGGTGACGGACCTGATGCCGATATTCGAAAAGGACTTCGTCGCCATCGTGAAGGATGGCGAACGCTTCCTCGGTTTGATTACGCGAGTTGACCTGCTGCACTACCTGCGCAGGAAGGCGGATTTCCAATGACGGGCAAGCAGAACAAGGAGCAGCGTCTGGCCACGCGGGCCATCCACGCCGGCCAGCAGCCCGATCCATCGACCGGGGCCATCATGACGCCGATCTTCGCCAGCTCGACCTACGTGCAGCGGAGCCCGGGCGAGCACCAGGGCTGGGAGTATTCGCGCAGTCACAATCCGACCCGGGACGCCTACGAAAAGTGCATCGCCGACCTGGAAGGGGGAATCCGCGGTTTCGCCTTCGCTTCGGGCATGGCCGCCACGGCCACCTTGCTCGAGTTGCTGGACAGCGGTGACCACGTGGTCGCCGGTGATGACCTTTATGGAGGCACGTTCCGCCTGTTTCACCGGGTCCGCGAGCGCTCGGCCGGCCTGAAGTTCAGCTTTGCCCAGCTGGACCAGGCGGGCGAGCTGGAGCGCGCTATCCGGCCGGAGACCCGCATGGTGTGGGTGGAAACGCCGACCAATCCGATGCTGAAGATCGTTGACATCGCGGCCGCGGCGCAAATTGCCCATGCGCACGGCGCGCTGCTGGTCGTTGACAACACCTTTGCTTCGCCCATGCTGACGCGGCCGCTGGAGCTGGGCGCCGACATCGTCATGCACTCGGCGACCAAGTACCTGAGTGGGCATTCAGACATGATTGGCGGAGTAGCGGTCGTGCGGGACGACCCGGAACTGGCCGAGCGCCTCTGGTTCCTGCTCAATTCGGCTGGTGCAATCCAGGGGCCGTTCGACAGCTTCCTGGCCTTGCGCGGCCTCAAAACGCTGGCGCTGCGCATGCGCGCGCACTGCGAAAACGCGCTTGAAATCGCCCGCTGGCTGGAGCAGCATCCGGCGGTCGGCCGCGTTATCTACCCGGGCCTGCCGGCACATCCCGGGCATGAACTCGCCATGCAACAGATGGACGGCCAGGGCGGCGGCATCATCAGCATCGATATCAAGGGAGGCATCGACCAATCACGCCGGATGCTGGAGCGCTGCCGGCTGTTCTCATTGGCCGAAAGCCTGGGCGGCGTGGAGAGCCTGATCAATCACCCGGCCATCATGACCCACGCCTCGGTCCCGCCCGAAATCCGCGCCCGGCTGGGCATCAGCGACACCCTGGTGCGCCTGTCCGTCGGCGTCGAAGACGTCAACGACCTGATAGCCGACCTGGACTACGCCCTTTCCAAGACGTAGGAGCGAACCTTGTTCGCGATGGAATCGCGTCTCGGGGAGGTCGCGGCCGCAGCTTTTCAGTGACGCGGAGGGCGGTGTCGGGGGCCTCCTTGCAGGACACGCTCAAGCCATCCCTGGGCGCTCGATAATTTGTTCCCGACAAATTATGGTCCTGAAAGGAGGCCCCCGACACCGCCCGTGTTCAAGGCAAAATCTTTCAAATCGCGAACAAGGTTCGCTCCTACGCGCAGCCGACGATGCCGTCGATTTCCGTAAGCAGGTTCTCGCGGCAGATATCGCCCTGCAGGTAGATGCGCGGAATCTCCGGTGGCGCCTCCGCCTCCAACGTGCGGCGGATCAGCTCGTAGTCCGCGGGATCGCGGATGTACACCTTGAGGATACCGTCCTGGTCCAGCCGCGCATGCGCATCGCCCATCAGCCGGTGGCCTTCGTCGAGCAGACGGTGCACATTGCGCAGGGATTCGCTGAGCTGGTTGGCCACCTGGTTCTCGTGGTGTGTCCGGTGACCCACCACGCTGGCTGTTCCCGAAATCAGGAACTGCCGCGAACGATTGAGCGAGAGGATGGTGCCACGGGAGAAAAGCGGGCTCCGCGGCCCATACTGCCGCGGGTATCTCCAGGCGCTGACCTGGCGAGGGTTTTCGACGTCCATGCCGGGCAGGGCTCCGGCCAGGAAATACACCTGCAGAGACGGCTCGGAGTGTGGAGCGCCAATGGCGGTGGCGGCCGGCAGCGGCGGCAGGTCGCCTGGATCGATCAGGACGGCATCCGCCCGGCCCAGGCAGAACTGCCGGTAGTGTTCCTCATCCCCGGCGCCCTCGTTGATGGCCGGGATGTAGTTCCAGATCTTCAGTGGCCAGGGATGCGGCGATTGCCGCAGGTAGGACTGCAGCACGTCGTAGGCCAGATGGCTGGCTTCCCGCATGCCGTCGATTTCACGCAGGTCCAGGGCGATGTGGCCCATGGTCAGCTGTTCACCCTGGGCGAAGCGTAGCAAGTCCCAGCTGCCGGACTTGATCGGGCCGTCGCAGCGCCAGACCTCGACGCGTTGCTCGCTGTCCAGTTGAGGCAGCGCCACCGGCACGTGCCTCGGGTCCGTTGACTCGAGCGGCGAGCGGCCGAATTCGAATACGGCCATGACATCGTCCGGACCGGCCAGCCACTGACCGGCCGAGCCTTGCTGGTAGGAAACACGGAGTGACAGGCGATCGCTCATGGATGCGTTCCGGTCAAGACGAAAGCTCGGGCAGGTCGCGGTAGAGTTCCAGTGCCTCGGGATTCGCGAGGGCATCAACGTTGGCGACCGGACGGCCGTGGATCACGTTACGCACCGCGAGTTCGACGATCTTGCCGCTGATGGTGCGCGGGATGTCGCTGACCTGGATGATCCTGGCCGGTACGTGCCTCGGCGTGGCGTTCTGGCGAATCGTTCGACGAATCCGTTCCTGCAAGTCCTCGTCGAGCTCCAGGCCCTCGCGCAACCGGACGAACAGGACGACCCGCACGTCGTCATCCCAGTCCTGGCCCACGCAGATGCTCTCGAGGACCTCATCGAGGCTCTCCACCTGGCGGTAGATCTCGGCCGTGCCGATGCGCACGCCGCCGGGGTTCAGTGTCGCGTCCGAGCGGCCCTGGATCACGTAGCCGCCATGCTCGGTCTTGAGCGCAAAATCACCGTGGGCCCAGGTAGCGGGGAACTTCTCGAAATAGGCAGCTCGGTAGCGATCGCCTTCTTCGTCACCCCAGAAAAACACCGGCATGGCCGGGAAGGGCTGCGTGCAGCACAACTCGCCGGTTTCGCCGGTGTCGGCCACGCTGCCGTCGTCGCGCAGTATCTCCACGGCCATGCCGAGGCCGGGACACTGCAGTTCGCCGCGCCAGACCGGCAGGATCGGGCAGCCGAGCATAAAGCATGACACGATGTCCGTGCCGCCGGATATGGAGGCCAGGCACAGGTTCTGCTTGATCTCGCGATAGACGTAATCGAAGTTTTCCGGGGACAGCGGCGAGCCCGTGGACAAGAGCGTCACGAGGCTGTTGAGCTGGTGGGATTCTCGCGGTTTCAACCCGGCCTTCTCCCAGGCCGCGATGGCCTTGGCGCCGGTTCCGTAAACCGTGACGCCAAACTCGTCGATCAGGTCGAACATCGCCGCCGGCCAGGGGTAAAAGGGCGAGCCATCGAACAACACCACGGTGGCGCCCACCGCCAGGCTGCTGATCAACCAATTCCACATCATCCAGCCGCAGGTGGTGAAGTAGCAAATGCGGTCTGAGCGACGCAGGTTGCTGTGCAGCACCAGTTCCTTGAGATGCTGGATCAGGGTTCCTCCGGCGCCATGCGTGATGCACTTGGGCACGCCCGTGGTGCCCGAGGAGTAGAGGATATACACCGGATGGTCGAACGGCAGCCTGGCGAAATCGATGCCGTCTCCACTCCCGCCGGCGTGGCCGGCCTTCATGAAATCCGCCATCCATGTGGCGCCCGGCAGCCTGTCCAGGCGTGCCTCCGGGTTCATGTACGGCACGACGACGGTTCTTTCGATGGACGGAATCGCCTTGAGGATGCCCTTCACCTTGTCGAGGCAATCGTGCGTCTTGCCGTTATAGCTGTATGCTGCCGCGCAAAACAGCACCTTCGGCTGGATTTGCCCGAGGCGGTCGACCACGCCGTCAATGCCGAAATCGGGCGAGCAGGATGACCAGATGGCGCCCAGGCTGGTGGTGGCCAGCATGGCGATGACGGTTTCCGGCAGGTTGGGCAGGTAGCCGGCTACGCGATCGCCCGTGGTGACACCCGCCCTGGCCAGCGCCGCCGCGGTTTGCGCCACGGCCCGGTAAAGCTCCGCGTAGCTGTAGCGCGCCGTCATACCGGTTTCCGACTTGAACAGAATGGCGGGCTGGTCGTCGCGATAGCGCAGCAGGTTCTCGGCAAAGTTCAGGCGTGCCGAGGGAAACCAGCGCGCCCCGGGCATGCGGTCGAAATCCTCGACCACCGTGTCACCCGGGGCCCCGACGATTCCGCAGAAATCCCACACCGCCCGCCAGAACTCGGCCGGGTGAGCGATCGAATAGCGGTGCAGGCTCCAGTAATCCTGGATCCCGGGGTCCAGCTCACTTCGCGCCAACTCGATGAAGCGGCGGATGTTCGCGGTCTGCCGACGCGCGGGGCCCGGCGACCAGATCGGCTCAGTCATCTAGGCTGCTAGCCCAGCAGCGACTCGAGTTCGGGGATCACCTGGAACAGGTCACCGACCAGGCCGATATCCGACACTTCGAAAATTGGCGCCTCGGAGTCCTTGTTCACGGCCACGATGGTGCCTGCGTCCTTGATGCCGGTGATGTGCTGTATGGCGCCGGAAATCCCGAACGCCATGTACAGGTCCGGTGCGATGATCTTACCCGTTTGGCCCACCTGCATGTCGTTGGGGCAATAGCCCGCATCGACAGCGGCCCTCGAAGCGCCTACACCCGCCCCCAGCCGGTCGGCCAGCCGGTAGATCAGCTCGAAATTCTCCACGCTGCCAAGAGCGCGACCGCCGGATACGACCTTTGCAGCGCTCTGCAGATCCGGCCGCTCGCCACCACCGGCCTCGAGGCCCACGTAGCGGCTGTGACCGGCGGACGAGCCAGCGGCTGCCCGGGACTCGATGGCCCCGCTGCCGGTGGCATCCACCGCCTGCCAGCTGGCTGCGCGCACGGTGCCGACAATTTTCTGACCCTCGGCGCACTGGACGTCGACGATCGCGTTGCCGGCATAGATCGGGCGCTTGAAGGTGGTCGCTGAGGTAACTTCCATGATGTCGCTGACCTGGTTGACGCCAAGCAGCGCGGCGACTCTCGGCATCAGGTCCCGGCCCAGCGTGGTCGAGGGCCCCAGGACATGGCTGTAGTCCGCCGCCAGGGCAACCGCCTCCGGCGCCCAGTTGACGGCCAATGGGGCCGCCAGGTGGTCCGCTGTAACGGCGATGACCTTGCTGACCGCATCGAGGCTCGCTGCTTCAGCCGCGATGCCGTCAACCGCGTTGCCGAAAATGGCGATGTCGATGTCTCCGCCGATAGCCTGCGCACAGCGCACGCACTTGGCAATGGCCAGGTTGAGATTCTGGCCGTCGTGCTCGCCAATGATCAGTATCCTGCTCATACCAGCCCCCTGTTCTTCAGTTCCTGCACCAGTTGCGCTGCGTCTTCTACCATGATGCCTTTGGCCCGCTGGGCCGGTGGTGCAAAGCTCGTGACACTCAGATTGCTGTCGGCGCCAACGTCCAGTTCCTCGAGCGGCACGACATCGAGGGGCTTGCGCTTCGCCTTCATGATGTCCGGCAGCTTGACGAAGCGGGGCTCGTTGAGGCGCAGGTCCACCGTGACCACCGCCGGCAGGTCGATCTCGATAGTTTCGAGTCCGACGTCCACTTCCCGCACGACAGTGGCCGAACCATCGCTGAGCGTCAATTTGGAGGCAAAGGTCGCCTGTGGACGGTCCCACAATGCCGCCAGCATCTGCCCGGTCTGGCTGTTGTCGTCATCGATGGCCTGCTTGCCGAGGATGACCAGGCCCGGCTGTTCGCGTTCGATGATCTTGAGAAACGCGCGAGCCACGCTCAATGGCTGCAGCGATGCCCCGGTCTTGATCTGGATGGCGCGATCGGCGCCCATGGCCAGACCGGTGCGCAGCTGCTGCTGACACTCGTCGCCGCCGACGGAGACGACGATGACTTCCTCGGCCTTGCCTGCTTCCTTGATCCGCAGCGCTTCTTCGAGAGCGATTTCATCGAAGGGATTCACGCTCATCTTGACGCCGTCGGTATCGACGCCGCTGCCGTCGGGAAGGACGCGAACGCGGACGTTATAGTCCACGACGCGCTTGATGCCAACGAGTATTTTCATAAATCCGGAATCTCCGTTCAGCTTACATGTTTTGGTAATTGGGCCCGCTGCCGCCTTCGGGTGTGACCCAATTGATGATCTGGTAGGGGTCCTTGATGTCGCAGGTCTTGCAGTGCACGCAATTCGCGGCATTGATCTGTAACGCCTTGTCGGCGCCGTCGCTCACCATCTCGTAAACGTTGGCGGGACAGAAGCGTGTGCAGGGGTTGTTGTATTCCGCCGTACAACGCGTCGTGCAGATGTCCGGCTCCAGGATCTGCAGGTGCACCGGCTGGTCTTCTTCGTGTGCGGTGGCCGCAAAGTACACCGACGCGAGCCGGTCGCGCGGCGGTAGTTGGCGCTCGACCCAGTGGCGGTCGGGCGGGGTGTAACCCTGGTCCAGCCGCTTGAGCGCACGGTCGTCCGCATGCACCGGAAGGGTGGTGGGCAACTTGCCGGCAGTGATCGTCTCGATAGCGGCGCGCAGGAAACCGCGCCAGAAGCCATTGTAGAAGGCAGGCCGGATGTTGCGGACCTTGTATAATTCCTGCACCACCTCCGATTTCCGCAGCTTCGCGTCGAAGCCCTCAGCGCCTGACTTCTCGGCGATATGCTCGGCGGCCAGCATGCCGGCCTTCATCGCCTGGTGCGTGCCCTTGATCTTGGGTACGTTCAAGGTGCCGGCGCAGTCGCCAACCAGCAATGAGCCCGGCATCTCCGTTTTGGGCAGCGACTGGTAGCCGCCCTCGGAAATGGCGCGAGCGCCGGCTGACAGGATCTCGCCGCCTTCCAGCAATTCGCGCACCATCGGGTGATGCTTGAACTGCTGAAACGCCTCGAACGGCATGAACTCGGGATCTTCGTAATCGAGGCCGCAGACAAACCCGACTGCAATGCGATCCTTGTCCATGTGATACATGAAGCTGCCGCCATAAATGCGCGAATCCAGCGGCCAGCCCGCGGTATGCTGCACCAGGCCCGGTTTGCTCTTGCCGGGCTGCACCCGCCACAGCTCTTTCATGCCGATGCCGTAGCTTTGCGGATCGGAATCCCGGTCCAGTTCGAAGCGGCGGACCAGCTGTTTGCTGAGGTGACCGCGCACGCCTTCGCAGAGCACGGTCAGGGGCGCATGGATCTCGATACCCTGCATGTAGGTATCCTTGGGCTGACCGTCGCGGCCGACGCCCATGTCGCCGATGATCACGCCGCCGACGGCCCCGTCATCCGTGAAGCGAATACCGGACGCGGCATAGCCGGGGAAGACGTCGATTTCCAGTGCTTCCGCGTGGGTAGCGAGCCAGGCGCACAGGGCGCCCAGCGAAACGATGAAATTGCCGTGATTTTTTTGCTGCGGCGGGGTGGGCAGGCGACGCCTGCCGTCCTTACTGAGCAGCCAGATCTCGTCACGCTCCACGGGGATGCAGATTGGCGGAGGATTGTCTCGCCAGCCGGGCAATAGCCGGTCCAGGGGCTCCGGCTCGATCACCGCGCCGGACAGGATGTGGGCGCCGATCTCGGAGCTCTTCTCGATTACGGCCACCATCAGTTCGGGCTTGAGCTGTTTCAGGCGAATGGCGCATGCGAGGCCGGCCGGGCCGGCCCCGACGACAATGACGTCGTACTCCATGACTTCGCGTTCGCTCATGCAATTCCTCCGCGACCGATGGCTGCGCGTTCAAACCTCATATTATAGCCAGTCTGCTTGCCGTGATGTGGCACATTTCGGACAGAAATGGATGCCAGAAAGCCACCCTGCCAAGTGCATAAGGGCAAAATTGCATTAGAATGGTGCCATGTTGACTCGCGCCCGTTTCCGCTTGCTGCTGCTGGCCCTTATGGTGGCCGTCAGCCACGTGGCGCTGGTCAGCCACGTGACCGCGCATTTCCAACCGAACCTGGACCAATGCGAGCTCTGCGTCAGCCAGGCTCATCCACTGGCCGCCATACCGGCGGCCGAGTCCCAGGCCTGCGCCGAATTTGGGCCCATGGCGGGGCTGCCGACACGGGTAACCCGGCCATGTGCCGTGGTTGTAACGCATCCCTACCAACAGAGGGCTCCCCCCCTATTGTCTTCATGATTCATTCGTAACACCCCGGGGCTCATACGAGCAGACCGGGAACACCTTGAATTTGATGGAGACGAACGATGAATACCAGATGGTTTTACCTGCCGCTCGCATGGGCGCTGTCGGGCTGCCCGTTGACTATGGCGCAGGATGGGCAGAACCCGGAGCTGGACCTTCTGCGCGAAGAGATTCGCTCGATGCGTGTGGAATACGAAGCGCGCATCGCGGAATTGGAAGCGCGGCTGGATGCCGCCGAACAGGCGGCGGCCGCCGAGCCGTCGGCACAGGGGGCACGGGCCGTCGCGGAAGAGCCCATGTCAGCCTACGAAGGACCGGTCATGATGTCCCCGCAGACGGTCTCGATGGCCAGAGATAGCTCGTTCAACCCGGCGATAGGCGTGACTTTCCAGGGGCAGGCCTGGTCCTTCGAAAACGATCCGGAAGACTACATGATTCCCGGGTTCCCGCTTGGTGGCGAGGCTGGCCCGGCGCCGCAAGGGCTTTCGCTGGCCGAAACCGAGATTTCGATGTCGGCCAACGTGGACGACAAGTTCACCGCCATGCTGACCGCGCCCATCGCGGTCGAGGATGGCGAGGTCAAGATCGAGCTGGAAGAGGCCTGGATCGAGACGGTCGGGTTACCTGCCAGCCTGGCGGTCCGCATGGGCCGTTTCTTTTCCGCTATCGGTTACCAGAACAGCCGGCATTTCCATGCCTGGGATTTCGCCGATCAGCCACTGGTTTACCAGGCTTTCCTGGCCAACCAGTACCTCGACGACGGCCTGCAGATGCGCTGGCTGGCGCCGACCGATTTCTACCTCGAGTTCAGTGGCGAGCTGCTGCGCGGAGACCGCTACCCGGCCGGCGGTGCCGCCAACTCCGGCTTTGGCGCCCAATCGCTGTCCGCCAGGACCGGTGGCGATATCGGCTTCAGCCATAGCTGGCTGCTGGGCTTGTCCTGGCTGGGCGCCGACGCCGACGAACGGCCGTCGGGGAGCGAAGACGATCCACTGCTGTTCACCGGCGGTACCGACATGCTGGTCGCCAGTTTCGTCTGGAAATGGGCGCCCTACGGTAACTCGCGGCAGCAGAACTTCATTTTCCAGTCCGAGTACCTGCGGCGCAAAGAAGACGGCGAATACAGTCTCTCCGGTGCAACGCCCGGGTCCTGGGACATGGACCAGAGCGGCTGGTATGCGCAGGCTGTTTACCAGCCCTTCCCCCGCTGGCGCTTCGGCGCGCGTTTCGATCAACTGTCCGGCGACACCCCGGATTCTCGCTGGCTCGACACACCGCTCTACCCGCTGGGCAGCGACCCCCGGCGTTACAGCCTGATGGTCGATTGGTCGAACAGCGAGTTCAGCCGCCTGCGCCTGCAGTACAACTACGACAGCGCGGGTGAGGATGCCGATAACCAGTTCGGCCTGCAGTACATTTTCAGCATCGGCGCCCACGGCGCACACACCTTTTGACGGAGGGTCGGGAAATGACCAGGACAATCAAAGCGCTGGCGCTGCTGCTGTTACTGGCGCCGCTCACGGCCGTAGCCGGCCTCCTCGTCTTCGCCTGCGAACCCGAGTGGTCTGCCCTGGCCGAGGAAATCGGTGGCGACCGCATCGAGGCCAGCAGCGCGACCCATGCTTTGCAGGATCCCCACTATGTCGAAGCGCGCCCCAGTCTGATCTCACAGGTGCGCAAAGCCGATCTTGTCATCTGCAGCGGCGCCCAGCTGGAAATCGGCTGGTTGCCGATGCTCCTCAGCAAGGCCAACAACCCCCGCATCCTGCCAGGCAGGGATGGCTTCCTGGAAGCGAGCAGCATGGTCCGTCGGCTGGACGTGCCGGACAGTGTCGACCGCGCCCAGGGCGACATGCACCCCCAGGGTAACCCGCACATCCAGATGAACCCGCACAATATAGCGCTGGTGGCGCAGGCGCTCGGAAAGCGCCTTGCAGAGCTCGACCCGGACAACGCAGCTCACTACCAAGCCCGCACGGCGGACTTCCTGCGCCGCTGGAACGTGGCCATCACGCGCTGGGAGGAGCAAGCCAGGGGGCTCGCCGGCAGCCGCGTGGTCTGTCATCACAAGTCCTGGGTCTACCTCGAAGACTGGCTGGGCCTGCGGGAAGTAGCGACCCTGGAGCCGGTGCCCGGTATTCCGCCGACCGCGGCGCACCTGTCCGCCCTGCTGGCCGAACTGGGCGCAGACGGCAAGGGCGCCGACATGATCATCCGGTCACCGTTCCAGAATCCCAAGCCATCGGAATGGCTGCAGGAACGGACCGGGATACCCGCGGTCATGTTGCCGCTGACGGTCGGGGGCAGCGATCGCGCATTGGACCTGTTCAGCCTTTTCGACGACATCATCGCGCGCATGCTCTCTGCAAGGAGCAGATCGCAACCATGAGCTGGGACCTGGTGGACTGGTCCATCATCGGCCCGGCCATGGCCGCGGGCCTGCTGGTGTTGAGCACGCACGTGCCACTGGGACAAATCGTGCTGCAGCGCGGGATCATCTTCATCGACCTGGCCATTGCCCAGGTCGCCGCGCTGGGCGTGATCGCCGCCGGCACCATGGGCTGGGAAGAGGAGCCCTACGCGGTCCAGGCGGCAGCCGTGACCGCGGCCCTGCTGGCTGCAGCCGGCCTGCGCTGGACGGAAAGGCACTGGCCCGACACCCAGGAGGCGCTGATCGGTACCTTGTTCGTGCTGGCCGCGACCGGCAGCGTGCTGATGCTCGCCGAGAACCCACATGGCGGGGATTATCTGAAGGACCTGTTGGTTGGGCAGATCCTG
>Ga0209536_100009368_pt1 | contig 14565 bp, 18 predicted proteins | sample DeeMarSeWOR28_12_FD_187461 | JGI IMG/M metagenome (GOLD analysis project Ga0209536, IMG submission 187461) | Marine sediment microbial communities from White Oak River estuary, North Carolina - WOR-2-8_12 (SPAdes) (version 2) | ecosystem: Environmental > Aquatic > Marine > Intertidal zone >...
GCCGGGATAGGCATATCGCAACAACACACCGTCCTTTGTATGTTCAACTTAATTCCAATTGGCGCAAGAGAATAGAATCTTACCACGCCGCCCTGTGAGAAATCCGGGCTATTGCCTGCTGACTTTGTCGCACGGCCTCAGGAAATAGCAGGTCAGAATGCAGGTTGTGCCGGTCAAAAGCCAGAACAGGAAAAAGCCAATCGAGTAGGCACCCAGCCTGCTGATGTCCGCGTATTCCGTATCTGCCAGCAATACCTGCGGATCAAAAGCCGTGAAAAAGAGGATCGTTGCTACGCCGGCAGTCAGAAAAGAGGGCCATGCGACGGCTATGACCCGCTGTATGAAAGGAATGTCCTGCATTGTCCACGCCTCCTGACGATGGGGTTTGGTGCTGTTAGTCTCTTGCAATGAGCCGGGTCTGCCCGAGTTCAAGCAGCGACATACGTCCCGTCAGACGCCAACTGGAATCCACGGGCTGTAACTGCAGATTCCACTCTCCCGCCGGAACACCGCCAAGCCTCGCCCGGAAGAGACCATCTGCCTCCCGCAACAGTTCCAGTTCGCGGTCGAAGTTTTCCCGCGTGGCATGCAGCAGACGCAAGCGAAGCGATGCCAGATTCAAGGGTTCCCGCGACATCAGTTCGACCGTTAGCCATCCCTGTTCGGGGTCACGCCGTACCAGTGCCGACACACCAAGCCGCGTAGCTTCACGGTCTCGCCCGAGTTCCTGGTTGATGGCCAGCCCGGCCTTGTAGTAGTCGTCCTCGACCAGGCCGTCGGGTTCGTGCATGGCAATGATCAGGGTCGCGATGCCTGCAATCACTGCGGTAGCGGGCAACGCAATGAGAAACCATGGCCAGAACTGGCGGTACCAGGGAATCGGAAGCGTATCATTTGCCATCATTGCGCCCCTGCGGCAGGTCCGATAAAACGTCCTGTCTGCGTGGTCGTCAGCTCCGGTGCATCCGTGGCGGACAGCGTGAATGTTATCTCATTGGACGCACGCTTGAGATTGATCGGGTCGGTGCGTACGCGGATCGGCAGATTGAGCACCTCTCCCGCCGCAACCTCGATAGCACCCTGTCCCGTGTCGATTTCGAGGTCAGGCAGGCCGGCAACACTGACTGTGTAGTGGTGCGGACGGCTGTCCATATTGATCAGTTTCAGCGTGTAGACGTTCTCCACCAGGCCCGCCCCGGTTTCCCTATACAGACTGTTGCGATCGCGGATGATATCCAGTTCCAGCGGGATCCGCTGGCTGATCGAGTAGATGAACCCCGCCATGAAGGCGATCAGAACAGTGGCGTAGACCAGCATCCGCGGCCGCAGGGTGTGAGAGCCCTTGCCACGCATCACATTTTCCGTGGTGTAACGGACCAGGCCCTTTGGGTAGTTCATCTTGACCATGACCTCATCACAGACATCGATGCAGGCCGCACAGCCGATGCACTGGTACTGCAGTCCGTCGCGGATATCGATGCCGGTAGGACATACCTGCACACACAAGGTGCAATCGATACAGTCGCCCAGGCCAAGTTCGTGATGATCGATCCCCCGCTTGCGCGAGCCACGCGGCTCGCCACGTTTTTCGTCATAGGAGATGACCAGTGTGTCATGATCGAACATGGCGCTTTGAAAACGCGCATACGGGCACATGTAGATACAGACCTGCTCACGCATCCAGCCCGCATTTCCGTAGGTCGCCAGGCCATAGAAGAGAACCCAGAAGGTCTCCCATGGGCCGAGGGAAAACTGAACGAGCGATGTAACGAGTTCCCGCATCGGCGTAAAAAAACCGACGAAGGTCAAACCCGTATAGGCAGAAAACACGATCCAGATAAAGTGCTTGGTGCCTTTCAGCACTATCTTGTGGCCAGTCAAGGGCGCCTTGTCCAGTTTCATCTGTCGGCTGCGGTCGCCCTCAATCTTGCGCTCGATCCAGAGGAAAACCTCTGTCCATACCGTCTGGGGGCAGGCGTAACCACACCAGAGGCGCCCGGCGAGTGCCGTGAAAAAGAACAGGGCGAGGGCGGCAATGATCAGTAACCATGCCATGTAGAAAAAATCCTGTGGCCAGAACGTCAGGCCAAAGATGTAAAACTTGCGGGCGGGCAGGTCGAACAATACCGCCTGGTGATTGTCCCATGTCAACCACGGCACAACGTAGTACAGGCCTAGCAGGGTGATGACCCCCAGCACCCTAAGGTTGGCAAAGACACCGTGCACTTCGCGCGGGTAGATCTTCTTGCGTCGGGCGTAGAGCTCCTCTTCGAGGCCCTCGTCAACTCGTGCTGTTGTCGTCGGATCCGTCATCGGTTCCAGATTGTTAAGGCAGAAACGGGTTGCCGCGAGGCAACCCGTTGGTTAGCTGGATGCAGCGGCGGGCAAGCCGCTGCAGTGTCGTTACTGGGTTTTGGCTGCCGAAAGGCTGTAGACATAGGCAGCAAGCAGGTGAACCTTGTCTTCACCCAGGAACTCCCGGTGTGCCGGCATCCTGCCGTTGCGGCCGTTCGCGATACTCTGTTTGATCACACCGGGTGAGCCACCGTACAGCCAGACGTTGTCATTCAAGCGTGGTGCGCCGAGCGCCGGGTTGCCACTGCCATCGGCCATGTGGCAAGCCGCACAATAGGTGTCATAGTGCGCCTTGCCCGCCGTGACGAGCGCTGCATCGGCATCGCGGCCACTGAGGCTCATGACATAGGCGGCCACCTCGTCGACGCCCTTGTCGCCGCCCAGCACGGCACCCCAAGCGGGCATCGCGCCCTGCCGGCCCGCGAGTATGCTGGTCTCGATGGCCTCCGGGGTGCCTCCGTAGAGCCAGTCCTTATCTGTCAGGTTGGGGAACCCCGGACTGCCATGCGCATCGGATCCATGGCAGGTGGCGCAGTAGTTCAGGAACAAACGCTGGCCGATCTTCAGCGCCTCGGGGTCGCTGGCCAGTACCGCGAGATCCCGGGCCGCATACTGTTCGAAGATTGGACCGTACTTCTCGCTGGCAGCCGCCATCTCCTTGTCGTACTGGCCGGTATCCGTCCAGTTCAGGAATCCTCGGAACGCACCCAGACCGGGGTACAGGGCCAGGTAGACGACGCCGAATATCAGCGAAAGGTGGAACATCCACAGCCACCAGCGCGGCAGGGGGTTGTTGTATTCTTCCAGGTTTTCATCCCACTTGTGACCGGTTACATCACCGACCGCGGCCTCACCTTCACGGCGTTTGCTTGTCCAGGCGATGAGCCACCAGCAGGCCAGGATATTGGCAACGGTGAGCAGAATGACCCACCAGCTCCAGAAATCGCTTGAGAACTCGAATTCACTCATGGCTCGGATCCTTGTTGTTGTCCGCTGCAGGCGGGACATCAGGTTCAACGAACGGCAATTGTGCAGCCTCATCGAAGCCGCGCTTGCGCTTGCTGCTCCAGGCCCAGATACACACACCGATGAAGGTGGCGAAAACCAGCACGGTAAAGATTGATCGAATCAGGTTGATATCCATGTCCAAGGCCATCACCTGCTCTTGAGGCTGGTACCCATCACCTGCAGGTATGCAATCAGGGCATCCATTTCCGTCTTGCCCTGCACCGCACTGGTGGCATTGGTGATGTCATCCTCGGTGTAGGGCACCCCAAGTGTCCGCATGGCTTCCAGTTTCTTTGGGGTCAGTTTGCCGTCCAGTACCGAATCAGCCATCCAGGGATAGGCCGGCATCATGGATTCGGGAACCACGTCGCGGGGATTGATCAGATGAACCCGGTGCCATTCGTCACTGTAGCGGCCGCCGACCCGGGCCAGGTCCGGACCGGTTCGTTTCGAGCCCCACTGGAAGGGGTGATCGTAGACGAATTCACCCGCCACAGAGTAGTGTCCGTAACGCTCCGTCTCGGCGCGAAAGGGACGTATCATCTGCGAATGACACAGGTAACAGCCTTCCCGGATATAGATGTCGCGACCTTCGAGTTGCAGCGCAGTATAGGGTTTCAGGCCTTCGACCGGTTCTGTCGTGCTCTTCAGGAAGAACAGCGGTACGATCTCGACCAGTCCAGCGACGCTGATGACCAGGATGACCAGGAGGGCCAGCAGTCCGACATTTGTTTCAATAGGTTCGTGGCTCATGTTCCACACCTCCGGTTAGGCGGTCTGCGGTATGGCAGCTTCCGCGGGACGTGCACCTGATATGGTCTTGACGACGTTGTAGGCCATGATCAGCATGCCGACGAGGAACAGCGTCCCGCCCAGGAAGCGCACGAAATAAAATGGGTGCATGGCCTCTACGGTTTCCACAAAGCTGTAGGTCAGCGTGCCGTCCTCGTTGACCGCGCGCCACATCAAGCCCTGCATCACACCCGACATCCACATGGATGCGATGTAGAGCACGATGCCGATGGTTGAGGTCCAGAAGTGCACGTCGATCAGTTTTACGCTGTACATCTGCTCGCGCCCGAACAGCTTGGGGATCAGGAAGTAGATGGCGCCGATCGATACCAGGGCCACCCAGCCGAGCGCGCCGGAATGGACATGGCCGATGGTCCAGTCGGTGTAATGCGAGAGCGAGTTCACCGTCTTGATTGACATCATCGGGCCTTCGAAGGTCGACATGCCATAGAAGGAAAGAGACACGATCAGGAACTTCAGAATCGGATCCGTGCGCAGCTTGTCCCAGGCGCCGGACAGCGTCATGATGCCGTTGATCATGCCGCCCCAGGAGGGCGCGAGCAGGATCAGTGAGAACACCATGCCCAGAGACTGCGTCCAGTCAGGCAGGGCTGTGTAGTGCAGATGGTGCGGTCCTGCCCACATGTAGGTCGAAATCAATGCCCAGAAGTGCACGACCGAGAGCCGATAGGAGTAAATCGGGCGGTTCGCCTGTTTCGGAATGAAGTAGTACATCATGCCGAGAAAGCCAGCGGTCAGGAAGAAACCGACGGCGTTGTGACCATACCACCACTGAACCATGCCATCGATGGCGCCGGCGTAGACAGAATAGGACTTGGTCAGGCTGACGGGTAATGCCGCACTGTTAACAACATGCAACACGGCGATGGTCAGAATAAAGGCGCCATAGAACCAGTTCGCCACGTAGATGTGCTTGACCCGCCGTTTGATGATGGTGCCAAAGAAGACAACGGCATAGGCAACCCAGACCAGCGTGATCAGAATGTCAATCGGCCACTCGAGCTCTGCGTATTCCTTGCTCGTGGTAATACCCAGTGGGAAGGAGATCGCCGCGAGCAGAATGATCAGCGTCCAGCCCCAGAAGGTAAAGGCGGCCAGGCCGTCAGAGAACAGTCGCGTCTGGCAGGTCCGCTGCACCACGTAATAGGAGGTCGCGAACAGCGCCGATCCTCCGAAGGCAAAGATCACGGCATTGGTGTGCAGCGGTCGCAGGCGCCCGAAGGTGAACCAGGGCAAGTCCAGGTTCAGTACCGGCCAGACCAGCTGCGCGGCGATCACGACGCCGACCAGCATGCCGACGATACCCCAGACGACGGTCATGATGGCGAATTGCCGGACCACCTTGTAGTTATAGGTCGTTGCTGTATCCATCGATTCAGAGTCCTCCCCGGATCACCGGGTGTTTGACCAAAAGCCGGATGGCACTATAGGCCATCCGGCTTGACGCGGCTACTTAGAAGCGGTGCCCAAGCCCGACATGGACCACCCAGGGATCGAGGTTCACGTCGACGTTGCCGACCCCGCGGATATGCGCCTGAGGATCGATGTCGATATACCAGACGGCGGCGTTAACCAGCCAGTTGCTGCCGAACTCATAGTCGATCCCGAGTTCTCCCGCCAGACCCCAGGAGTCGCTGAGGTTGATGTTGGTTCCATTCAGCGCGCCCTTGCCCTCTTCGTCGAAGAAGGTCGTATAGTTGATGCCCGCGCCCACGTAGGGATGAAGGTTCGGCGAGAGGTCGAAGTAGTACTGCAATGAGAGTGTTGGCGGCAGGACCCGGGTCGTGGCAATCGTGTCCAGCGAAGAGATCGAGTTGTCGCCATTGATGTCATGTTTCGGGGGGAAGACACCCAGCAGCTCGAGTCCGATATTGGGGGTGAACATGTAGGCGACGGTGAAGCCCAGGGTCCAGGCATTGTCTACCTCCACGCCTGAGTCCGGGATTCCGGGCACGTCTGTGCTATCGGAGCTTACCGGGAGGATGCCGGTTGGACCAGCCCGTACGATCCAGTCGCCGGCCTCATAAGCCTGTGCCGGCGCGGCTGTGATCAGGATGGCTGCCGCCAGCGCGGCAACAGAGTTTCTCACTCGCTTGTTCATTAGTGTGTCCCTTGTCGTTTGGTTATTACGAGGACCCTGTGTGGAGCACTGCCGTCGGGCCAGCGAAAAATTCAGGCGACCAATTTGCCGTAGCTGCCGTGTGGCTACAATGACGTAAATCAAGAATCGTTAATATTGTCCAATGGTAATATGTTACCGGCCTGCCGGCGCCCGGAATGTGTTCGGGAGGTTCCGGTTATCAAAGGCTTCTGTGTCAGGTGAGGGGTGCGGTACCGGCGCTGCTGCGCGGCAGGGGAGGTGGACAGCCATGAAGTGTCGAGGGGGCGCCCCGCGGTTCCGTCAACCGGTCCGGTGGAAGCGCAGCGGCCGGGGATCAGGCCTGTTGATCCGAGGAATGGCAGCCCGTACTGGTGTGCTTGGCAAGCTTTTCCATACCCGCCAGGTCGTGAATCCGGACATGTTTGCGCTCCACCGTCATGATGCCGGATTCCTGGAAGCGGGAGAACAGCCGACTGACGGTTTCCACGGCCAGGCCGAGGTAATTGGCGATGTCGGTGCGTGACATGCTCAGGTTGAACTCGGTAGGCGAGAATCCGCGCTCCCGGAAGCGCGACGAAATGCGCAACAGGAGCAGTGCCAGACGTTCCTCGGCAGATTTCTTACCCAGCCAGATCATCATGTCCTGATCCTCGAGGATCTCCCGACTCATGATACGCAACAGCTGGCGCTGCAGGCCGACAATATGGCGTGAGAGGTCTTCCAGCCTGTCGTAGGGAATCTCGCAGACACTGCAGGTCTCCAGCGCCCGTGCATCGGCGCGATGCTTTCCGCTGGTCAGTGCATCCAGACCCACGAGTTCGCCCGGCAGATGGAAACCGGTGATCTGCTCCTCACCGTCGCTGGTCGTCGTAAAGGTCTTGAATGAACCAGAGCGGATCGCGTAGACCGACTTGAACGGATCATCACACTGAAACAGGTATTCGCCGCGCTGCAGGGGGCGCTTGCGTTTGATGATATGGTCCAGTTTCTTGACGTCGTCGCTTTCAAGCCCCATCGGCAGGCAAAGCTGGTGCAGACTGCATTTTTCGCAGGCAACTTTGACATCGGCCAGGTGGACAACTGTCGATTGCTCGGTGGGCATAGGGTTTCAGCGTCGGTGAACTGCTCCACTGTAATTTCAGCAGATAAGTTGACCTGAATCAAACAAGCCACGCGACGGCCGCGAGGAGCGCTTTCCTTCGTTTAATGATAGTCCATAAGGCGGACCATGGGGGCAGTTATGTCCACGGCCGGTTCTCTCGCCGGGAGATTTCCGCTACGATCTACACCCTTGTCCGCTGCCAGTTTGGCGGGATTACTGGAAACTCGGTGAATTATCAAGGCATATCAAAGACATGAGTCGCATGGCAACGGTCAGGAGAGACACCCTGGAGACCCGGATCACCGTTGAGCTCGCCCTTGATGGCACCGGTGTAAGCAAACTGGCGATCGGAGTGCCGTTTCTGGAGCACATGCTGGACCAGGTGGCCCGCCATGGAATGATCGATCTCGGCATACAGGCAGGGGGTGATTTGCACATCGATGCCCACCATACCGTCGAAGATGTGGGCATCACGCTGGGGCAGGCGTTTGCCCAGGCACTCGGTGACAAGAAGGGGATACGTCGCTATGGCCATGCCTATGTGCCGCTCGATGAGGCTCTGTCACGCGTCGTGATTGATTTCTCCGGGCGCCCGGGGCTTGAATACCATGTCGAGTATCCGCGCGCGCGGGTCGGCGATTTCGACGTGGATCTCTTCCACGAGTTTTTTCAGGGGTTTGTCAATCACGCGCCGGCGACACTGCACATCGACAGTATCCGGGGCCTGAACGCTCACCATGTCGCGGAAACCATCTTCAAGGCGTTTGGCAGGGCGCTGCGCATGGCCGTGGAAGAAGACGCGCGCATGCAGGGGATCATCCCGTCTACGAAAGGCAGTCTTTAAGCGCCTGTTAATTTATTATCTGGGCTTGTTCACCGATCAGGCAGTACATGAACACGATCGCAATTGTTGACTACGGCATGGGGAATCTGCATTCCATCGCCAAGGCCTTCGAGCACGTTGCCGGAGACGCGCGCATCGAGGTGAGCCAGGACCCGGAGACTATCAGGTCAGCCGACCGGGTCGTCTTTCCGGGCGTGGGTGCGGTCGGCCACTGCATGGAAGAACTGCAACGCCTGGGTCTCGATGAGGTCCTGCGGGAAGTTGCGCGCAGCCAGCCCCTGCTCGGTGTCTGCCTCGGCATGCAGGCCTTGCTCGAACGCTCCGAAGAGAGTGGCGGTACGACCTGTCTGGGGTTGTTTGCCGGCGAGGTACGGCATTTCCCCGCGTCGTTAACGGTTCCGGGAACGGGCGAGCGGCTGAAGATTCCGCACATGGGCTGGAATCAGGTGCATCAGTATCCGCATCCGCTATGGGAAGGGATAGCACAGGACAGCCGGTTTTACTTCGTCCACAGTTACTGCGCCATGCCGCTCAAGGCCGAAGATACGGTGGGTACGACCGAGTATGGGGTGCGCTTCACCTCTGTGATTGCCCGCGATAACCTGTTTGCCATGCAGTTTCACCCGGAAAAGAGTCAGGCCGCCGGTCTGAGGCTCCTGGCGAACTTTGTGACTTGGGATGGACAGGGTTGAGAAGTTGGGGTCAGAGACGATTTTCCCGAAATGACCTGTGCAGCGGCTTATCATGCGGGGCAGAAAATCGTCTTTGCCCGCAATTTCCTCAAGGAAACCTTCCAGCATGTTATTGATACCAGCCATTGATCTCAAAGACGGCCGTTGTGTGCGCCTGCGCCAGGGACGGATGGAGGATGAGACCGTTTTTTCCAACGATCCGCTCGAGGTGGCGCAGCGCTGGGTCGATGCCGGCGCGAGGCGCCTGCACATGGTCGACCTCAATGGTGCCTTTGAAGGCAAACCGGTCAATGCCTCGGCGATCCGTCGCATTGCCGGTGCCTTTCCCGATCTGCCCATCCAGGTCGGGGGTGGTATACGCGATGAAGATACGGTCCAGGCTTATCTGGATGCCGGTGTGAGTTATGTCATCATCGGCACCAAGGCCGTCAGTGCGCCGCATTTCGTCAACGATCTGTGCCTGGAGTTTCCCGGCCATATCATTGTCGGACTCGATGCCAGGGATGGAAAGGTTGCCATCGATGGCTGGTCGAAGCTCTCGAATCACAACGTCGTTGAGGTGGCGCAACACGTTGAGCGGGACGGTGTGGCGGCCATCGTCTACACCGACATCGGGCGCGATGGCATGATGACGGGCGTCAATGTGGCGGCAACGGCAGCACTGGCGCGCGCGATTACGGTTCCGGTCATTGCGTCCGGCGGCGTCAGCAGTCTGGACGATATCCGCGCACTCTGTGAGGTGGCCGATGACGGTATCATGGGGGCGATAATCGGGCGGGCCCTGTATGAGGGCACCATCGATCTCGCGGAGGCGCAAAAGCTCGTGGAGGCGGTGTAAAGGGCAGGCGCGGCAGGATAGCCCGGCCCGGCCGAAGCCATTTCGTCAGCCGGACCGCGCCTTTCATCCCGTACCGATAATTACCTGTGGACTTGTATCCGAATCATGTTGGCCAAACGCATCATACCCTGCCTTGACGTCGACGCCGGTCGTGTCGTCAAGGGGGTGCAATTCGTGGATATCCGCGATGCCGGTGATCCCGTGGAGGTGGCGCGCCGCTACGATGAGCAGGGCGCCGATGAGATTACCTTTCTGGACATCACGGCGAGTTCCGATGAGCGTGAAACCATGGTGCATGTGGTCGAGGAGGTCGCGGGCGAGGTCTTCATCCCGTTGACGGTCGGTGGTGGTATCCGCGAACTTGCCGATATCCGCCGCATGCTCAATGCCGGCGCTGACAAGGTTGCCATCAACACGGCGGCCGTCAATCGGCCGGAATTCGTGCGCGAGGCCGCGGAACGCTTCGGGTCGCAGTGTATCGTCGTGGCGGTCGATGCGAAACAGGTCCGCGAGGCCGGTCAGGTGAATCGCTGGGAGATCTTCACCCACGGTGGACGCAAGCCGACCGGCATCGATGCCGTGGAATGGGCACGGCGGATGGTCGCGTACGGCGCCGGTGAGATTCTGCTCACCAGCATGGACCGGGATGGAACCAAGGACGGTTTTGATCTGGCGCTTACCCGCGCGGTGAGTGAGGCGGTGGATGTGCCCGTCATCGCCTCAGGCGGTGTCGGCAACCTAGACCATCTGGTCGCCGGGATTACCGAGGGCAAGGCGGACGCCGTGCTGGCCGCCAGCATTTTCCACTTTGGCGAATACAGTATCGGGGAGGCGAAGCGGCATATGGCTGAATGTGGTATCGAAGTCAGGTTGTGACCGGGGCAGGGTCGGGAAACTGATGCTGCGCCTTGTTCACGCCGCACCGGTACCCCTCAGGCTGCTGTTCGAGTGACATGACCGATACCTGGCTTGACGAAATCAAGTGGACCGACGAGGGTCTGGTACCCGCCATCGCGCAGGATGCCCAAAGCGGCGACGTCCTGATGTTCGCCTGGATGAACCGGGAATCGCTGACACTTACCGCACGGCTTGGCCATGCGGTGTACTGGTCGCGCTCGCGCGGCAGGTTGTGGCATAAGGGCGAGGAGTCGGGTCACGTGCAGCAAATCAGAGAGATCCGCGTTGACTGTGACAAGGACGTCGTCTTATTGAAAATAGAGCAGGTCGGTGGCATCGCCTGTCATACCGGCCGGCGCAGCTGTTTCTTCAATCGGTTGTCTGAGGGGCGCTGGGATGTTGTCGATCCGGTGCTCAAGGATCCCGACGAGATTTACACCTGAGCGGCTCCGTAGCCGACAGCACTGCCAAATGAAAAGTTTTTCCGGCACCGAGGCGTCAATGAGTGATATCCTGCAACAGCTTGGCAAAGCGCTCGAGGCGCGCAAGCAGGCGGATCCGGCCACGTCCTATGTGGCCGGGCTGTATGCCAAGGGGCTCGACGCCATCTTGAAGAAAGTGGGCGAAGAAGCTACCGAAACCATCCTCGCTGCCAAGAACGGTTCGCCCGAACACCTGGTTTATGAGACTGCGGATCTATGGTTTCATACCCTGGTTATGCTGGCCGCTAAGGGGCTGGGACCGGAGGATGTTCTGGCCGAGCTCGATCGACGATTCGGTCTGTCGGGACTCGATGAGAAGGCAGCGCGACACGAGTAGCTGTCGGAAATTGCCGCTCTGGCGGCAGGAGTCAATTATGGGTGGTATCAGTATCTGGCAGTTGTTGATTATTCTTGCGATCGTTCTGGTGCTGTTTGGCGCCAAGCGGCTGCGCACCCTGGGCACCGATCTGGGCAGTGCCGTGAAGGGTTTCCGTTCGGCGGTCAAGGAAGGCGAGGAGAATGCCGCAGGCAGCGAAAAGCTCGAGGACCAGCAGACCGGCAAGACGTATGAAGGAGAAGTCAGTACCCAGGACAAGCGCAAGGTCTGATTGCGAAGCCGCACACTGATCGTGGTCTGTGCCCGGTCCTAGTGTGGTGTCGCGGATGCGAGCCTACCTATGTTCGATATCGGTTTCTGGGAGCTGACTCTGATACTGATTGTGGCCCTGCTGGTGGTCGGCCCGGAACGCCTGCCACGCATGGCGCGATCGGCAGGCTTGTGGATGGGCAAGATGCGGCGCTTCGTTGGTACTGTTCGGGCGGACATCCAGCGGGAACTGGCCGCGGAAGAGCTCAAACAGACCCTGGCTAAGCAGGCCAAATCCACGGGTCTGCATGAGATCATCGAGGAGACCAAGGAGATCGCTGCGGACGCCGGGCAGCTGCTGAAAGATCCCGCTGATTCCCCCCGGCGCTCGGAATCCCCCGAATCATCTCCGCGTGGGGAGGCCACGGATTCTCCACATGACGCCAAGCGACAATCAGGACGAGACGCCTGACAGCGAGCAGCCCTTCGTTTCCCACCTGATCGAGTTGCGCGACCGGGTGCTGCGCATGGTACTTGCCGTACTGGTGGTATTTCTGGCGCTGATGCCCTTTGCCAACCGGCTCTTTACCCTTCTTTCCGGACCGCTGACCAGGGTGCTTCCCGAAGACAGTTCCCTCATCGCGATCGAGGTGGCAGCGCCATTTCTGATCCCCTTCAAGCTGGCCCTGGTCGCGTCAATCTTCATCGCCATGCCCTACATCCTGTATCAGGTCTGGGCGTTTGTGGCCCCGGGGCTTTACCGGCATGAGCAGCGCCTCGCCTTTCCCCTGGTCGTTTCGAGCACGGTGCTGTTTTATGCAGGCGCTGCGTTTGCCTACTTTGTGGTTTTCCCTCTGGTGTTTGCCTTCCTGACCGGCGTTGCGCCTGAGGGTGTGTCGGTGATGACCGACATAGGCAAGTACCTCGATTTCGTGCTGACGCTGTTCTTTGCGTTCGGTGTGGCCTTCGAGATTCCGGTGGCAACCTTTGTCCTGGTGTGGATTGGCGTGACGACGCCGGAGGCCCTGGCCGCCAAGCGTCCCTATGTGATCGTGGGCGTCTTTGTGATCGGCATGTTGCTGACACCCCCCGATGTGATTTCCCAGACGCTGCTGGCGGTGCCCATGTGGGTGCTGTTTGAGCTCGGCATAGTGTTCTCCCGGCGATTCTTGAGAAACCGCCCGCATGCCGCGGACGAGGACGAACAGTCGCCGATGACCGACGCGGAAATGGATGCCGAACTGGATCGCATCGAGAGGGAAGAACGCGCTTCCCGGCAGGGCAAGTAACGCATGTTCCCTGCCGGCGGCATAGTTCGTCGCCTCCCGGACCGTCTCTTCCCTACTGCCGGCGTCCCGGCTGGACGCTTTTGCCGACCGCGACTGATATGTACCTGCGACAGATTTGCATGACGCTCGGCTTGTTCCTGTTGATGGTGAGCAGTCTGGCGACGCCGCGCCCGGTCCTGGAGAATCAGCTCGCTGACCACCCCTCACCCTATCTGGCCATGCACGGCCAGGACCCGGTGCACTGGCAGGTCTGGGGTAAGGACGTGCTGGCGCGGGCGCGCGAGGAGAGGAAACTGATTTTCATCTCCAGCGGTTACTTCGCGTGCCACTGGTGCCACGTGATGCAGCGGGAAAGCTACCGCAATCCCGAGACGGCGCAGTTTCTCAACGCGCATTTCGTCCCCGTCAAGGTGGATCGTGAACTGCAGCCGGCACTGGATGAGCAGCTCATCGATTTCGTGCAGCGAACCCGCGGGCATGCCGGATGGCCACTGAATGTATTTCTCACCCCCGAAGGCTACCCCTTATTCGGCCTGACCTATCTGCCACCGGCGTCCTTTGCCGAGCTTCTGAAAAAGCTGAATGATCGCTGGACGCAGGACAGTGCCGGACTTGTGGAACTTGCGCGGGAGGCCGCGAAACTGCAGCCGGCAGAACCGCCAGCGACTGTAACAGTCGACGCGCTGGAACTGGAGCGGGGACTGATCAGGCAGGCACTGGAGCTTGGTGACGAACTGGCGGGCGGTTTCGGTCAGCAGAGCAAGTTTCCGATGGCGCCGCAACTGCTGGCCCTGCTCGAGGTGCAGACGCGCAGGCCCGACCGGCGCCTTGCCGAGTTCCTGGTCCTGACGCTGGAGCAAATGGCGGGGAAGGGCCTGCGCGACCATCTCGGCGGCGGATTCTTCCGCTACTCGACCGTCCCCGACTGGCAGATTCCGCACTTCGAAAAGATGCTGTATGACAACGCGCAACTGGTCAATGTCTACCTGCAGGCGGCGGATGTGTTCAACGAGCTCCGCTATCGGGACGTTGCCAGGGATACGCTGGATTTCCTGCTACGTGAACTGAGCGCAGGTGACGGGACCTTTATGGCAAGTCTCTCTGCGGTCGATGCCCACGAGGTCGAGGGCGGTTATTATCTCTGGGCTGCCGACGACATCAGGCAGCTCCTGAGCAAACAGGAATGGGCGATTGCGCGAGCTTACTATGGGCTGGACAGACCGCCCGCATTCGAGCACGGCTATCATTTGATACCCGTGACGGGTCGCGAGGCGCTCGCAGCCGCGACGGATCAGTCCGTCCGCGCGCTCGATGCCAGCCTGTCATCTATCCGGAAAAAACTTCTCGCCGCACGCGCACAGCGCAGTCTGCCCGCTGATACTAAGGTACTGTCCGGGTGGAACGGCCTGATGCTGGAGGCGCTGGTCGCGGGCGCCAAGGCGTTTGACGGGGCATCAGAGGACCGTCGCTACAGGCTCGCGGCCCACAAGCTGCGGGACGCGCTGGAAGAAGAGTTCTGGGAGGGCGACCAGCTGTGGCGGGCGCGGAACGCCGGCCA
>Ga0209536_100009369_pt1 | contig 14564 bp, 18 predicted proteins | sample DeeMarSeWOR28_12_FD_187461 | JGI IMG/M metagenome (GOLD analysis project Ga0209536, IMG submission 187461) | Marine sediment microbial communities from White Oak River estuary, North Carolina - WOR-2-8_12 (SPAdes) (version 2) | ecosystem: Environmental > Aquatic > Marine > Intertidal zone >...
CCTCAGTTTGAAAAATAAAACCTTTAATTTCTCCGGCATTTTTATCTATTCTTTTTTCCAGTGAATCTTTTCTGGTTGAAAAATAGATCATTGCCACAAAGCCAAGACCCACAATTGTCATGACTGTTATGTTCCTGATCTTGCGTATCCTGATCTTTTTCGAAATCCTTCGTGGAATCATTGACTGATTTGAATAAATTTAATGATTAAATATACAAGTTGTCAGGATCTGACTTCGCCAGTTCGATCAGGAACTTACTGATCTTTCTTGTAAGATCCTGAAAGTATTTTTCTCCTTTTTCAGGAGTTGCTTTTTTAGGATTTCCAATGCCTGTGTCTTCTGTCACCTGTGACCATTTCCGCTCAGCCCATGCCCAATTTTCATTCAATGCTTCTATGCTGAATTTTTTTGCCTTTCCTTCACCAGCTTCATCTAGAGGCAATACCAGATCGGGTTTCCAGAAGAGAAGAAGACTGGTTTCCATTTCGTTCGCGTGATCGCCCACGTTTTCGAAATAATCTTCAAGTGGGAGAGCCTGGTACCAGTCGCAGCAGCTGATAAACATTTTTGGAAATTGGACTCCCAGTTCCCTGATCATTGAAATAAAATCATTTCCACCATGGCTGTTTAAGATCAACAGTTTTAATATTTCATGCCGGTTCAAGACCTCAATGATATCCCTCAGAACGGCTGCTTGTGTACTGGGATTCATATTGATATCCAACTTGATATCCATTTGTCCGGTATTTACACCAAATGGTATAGCGGGTAGTACAATAACTTTCGCACCCTGTTCCCAGGCTAAACGGGCAGCTTCAGCAGAAATCATATCTGCTTCTATCGAGTCGGCTGAATAGGGGAGATGATAGTTGTGCGCTTCAGTAGCACCCCAGGGCAGAATGGCCAGGTCATATTGCTGGTCTTTAACTGCCTTATAATTGGTTTCTGCTAATATGTAAGGTCTCATGATGAAAAAATTTGTATGGAAGTTGCTATCAAGATATAAAAATCTCCCTTAACAGGAATTATTTATCGTTTATATGGCCTGTCAGAAATTGGTTTCCTGATTATACGAGGTTAATTTAATTATTTTAATCCAATCTTCTTTTGAATATTCTGTGTTCAGGCTTCCTTTATCATTAATAATTATAGTGTAACCTTTGTCTGACAGTTCTTTCAGTGTCTGTAACTGCGGCAGGGTTGGATAAACTGTAAAATCAGTATAGAACATAGCCTCAATCGCATGATCCATATTAAATACCAATACATTCTCTTCCTGAATACGATTTAATTCGCGTAGTTCTATAGCCCATAATGGATTTCTTTCCCTGATCTGAAAAGGCTTAGTTCGTTCAATTGAATACCGGGCAGGTAAACCCACCAGAAGGATCAGAACCAGATATATTATCCATTTATACCTAAATCTGTTTCGGTATACATACAGATAATGAAAGAATATCGCTGTTATAATAAAAATCGCGGGAGCTGTAAATAGAATATAGGCAGACATTTTCGTTTTGGCAACAGAGAAAAATATATACGGAATCACGAACCAAGTTATTATTGCAAGGCGTTTAAATTTCCTCCAGTTTTTGCCTGATTTCCAAATGAACCATATCAAGGGTATATATATTAACTCACCAAATATTATTCTTACCTTATCGAAATGATAATAAAATGGTCCACCCATATCCTGTAAAGTTTCTGTAAAATGTCTGATATTATATTTGTTTTCCCATTGGGCTTCCAATGGAAATACCCGATGGATATAAATTTGCCAGGGAAGGAAGATCAGGCAGGTTACAGTTAGCAGTAATATCACATGAAAAATAATTTCTTTAGCACTGAATCTTTTTGATTCTATAAACAACAGAAAGAATATGGGTAACACGATCAGTGCAGGAAACCATTTACACAGGATGGCTGCCCCTACGCTAATTCCTGAAAGAACATTATATAACAAATTCTTCTTTTTAATACATAAAATACCAAAATACACTGCCAGTTCAACGAAGAATAGAAAGAATACATCGATATGATCGGTGGGTACTCTTCCTCCTGAAAGTTCAATGATTAATCCATGTATAGAAAATAAGAAGGCAGCAATAAATCCAACTTTGTTATTGAAAAAATAGGTCGCAATGCTAAAGGTTAGACCTATTCCAATGGTGGATAATACTATGGAAGGTAGTCTTAATGCAATCTCGTTTATACCAAAAATCCACATACTGAGGGCCATGCACCAAAGAGGCAACGGTTGTTTATGTAGCCAGATATGATTTCCGCTCCAGTTGGTGTAATCATACGACAATACCGGATTATCGTATAAAGTAGGAACAAAAGGATGTTCAATCAGGTTTTTTGCCACTAATGCATGATATCTTTCATCCCATTCATGCAAATAGAGATCAGAGGCAACAAAAACCCTGAGCAATAATCCACATATTATTAATAAGAATACTGATAGCCTGGTCCTTTCATTAATTGACATCTTCCAGGCAAATAGGTATCCAATCAGACAAAGAACAATAACAAGAATGCCAGAATAGAGGTTAAACATTGCTGTTATTTTCTATAAAATCCTGATATGGTGATCCTTTCAGGATCTGCAGGGCACTATTAAGGTCCGATTCCTTAACAAAAACGGAGATTGTCTCAATTACATTCATTCCAGTATAGACATTCATAACCGAAGATGCCGGATTATCGGATTCAATGATGCTGTTTATCCCTTTTTCTCTCAGGTAGTTTTGAATATCCCTGGCGAGTACAATATTATCAATTTGAAGCAACTGAATAAGTTTTTCTTCCTTTTTCATAAATTATTCGTAAAAATCTTTTTCTATTATTTCACCAACCATAACAATAAACTAATCTGGAAGAATAGATAAGCTGCCCTAAAAACAATATAAGTGGTATCCAGAATCCCAGAATACTTGGTCTTCTGAGGGGTAGATTGTTAATAAGCTTATATCTTTCTTCTTCCTTTTTTATCCCCAATATTTCTTTAATGAAATCAGCTTTTTTTCTATGATTTACCAGTGAAAGGGTGATTATTTCAAAAATGGATTCTTCTTCTTGATAATTCTGTTCTTTTAAAATCCGTTGAGCGCGATAGTAGAATCCATACAAATTTCTACATATAAAATAGTCAGCTGTCCCGTAAAATACTGGGATAAATGATGAAAAAAACAAAAAGGCTGCTTTACTTTCACTAAAATATCCAATTATGCCCATTACATATATCGTTGCAAAAAAAATTGCAATTTGAATGCGCATGTTTTGTGAAGAGTTCAGGGAATCTATCAACTTCCCAATCTCAATTTCATTAAGTTTTTTTTCAAATTTTTTCATTGTTAAAAGATTAGAATGTGATAAAATAATCCTTTGTGATCCTTTATGACTTTTTTACCCACCATAGCTTTAGCGACGGTGGGCTTTGTGCACTTTGTGTAATGTATTAAAAGCTATATCACAAAGGATCGCAAAGGATTCACAAAGATCCGCAAAGTGATGAAGTATAGGTCCTTAACGCTTAGAAAAGATCTCCCAGGAATTGCCCTAAATAATCATGAATTTGGATTGCCAGGAAGATTGTCCCGGTTAGAATAATAACAATCCTCCATCCTTTATTTTTCATTAATCCAGCTGTTATTAAAGGTATGGCACCAAAGAAGAGAGTTGGTAAAAATCCCATGGCTCTGCCGCGTAAACCCAAACGGATTACAACAAACCAGAAAATTGCGTTAATGATCAAAAACATTGAAATAGTGATCAACCAGTTTTCGAGATTGTATTCAGGTTTCTGAACATCAAGTGGCGCAGAGGCGTCAAATCCTTCCGAACCTGCAGGACCCAGGTATTTTGCATTGCCAAATGCCAGGATAGGAAAGAAGATGATACCGAGTAATATCAAACCTACAGTGAAACCTTCATTTTTTCCGAAACTTTTGCTCAATAAGTTCATCATCCAGATAGCCCAGATGATATTGACAAATGGAAGCATCAGGAGGAAAATCCACCACCAGGGCTTACCCACAATTTCCAGTAGAAGGATCGTGTTGTAAATAGGAATCAAATACTTCCAGCCAGCCTTACCGGCTTTTTCAAAGATGGTCCACATCGATGCAAAAATGAGGACAAGAATGGAAGAATAGAACAGAGATAGAATTAATGTTACTGTTGACGTCATGATGATAAGGATTTTGATTGATACATCTAAAATAATAAAAAATGTACCTTAGAGACTATTGGTATAATACAAGTTATTAAAATATTATATTGTTGACTTCTCATATTGAATGAATTCAACAGGTGCCCCATTTTCCTCAATAAATGCCACCGTTGTTCCTTCAGAAGGTCTATTGGGTCCAATGATCACGTTTTTCCCTTCTATTTCAGATTCCAAGTCATCTACTATAAAGGCAACATGAGGTATGGTTTGAACCATCTCAGGTAGTGGACAGTCTTCTTCAAATCTCATCCATTCAATTCCGAATTCACTGTTCTCAAACCCGGAATGATAGAATTTTAACTGTGCATAGTAAGATTCATTTTCTTTTTCCTCTTTTGTCGGTATCCCAATATGATGATATTGTCGCATAATAATGATCAAATTAAAGGTAATTCAGGTTGTGGTCTTCATCCATGAAACCAGTAGATGTAGGTACAATCACTTCATATATAGCAGTTTGCCCGCCGGTTGGCCCAATCGAGATCAAACAAAGAAGCAGTTACCGTATTAAGCAATATTCTACGGGTATAGAATAATTGATTTCCACAAATAGGACATATTAGTGGATTGTCTTTCAAGGTAATATTTTGTGCCACCTTTTTTGGTCTGCCCATAATATTTAATTTAATGTATATACTTTTTTATCATTCATATCAAATATGAATATATGCTGGAAATCTGATTTGCAAATCCATTTTTCAATTTGATTATGGATGTGAAAATTAGCTTGTTGATGCAGATTTTCTGAAGTTATGATTAACCACAGATTGCTGATCCTGTTTTTCTTGTATAGTGGTATTTTTTCTTCCTTCTTGCGAATAATTGCATCCAATGTCTCCTTATTAAAGGGTATTGAGGCATTTCGGGGAGTATGTTTTATTGTGGGATTATGCCATTTGGTAAGTTCAATGCCTACAGATTCTTTCGTGTTCACTTTCACGATGAAATCAGGTGATTCCGTTTTGATCAGCTTCCCGGAAGGAAAATCCGGGTAATTCTTGCGAAACTGGATTAATATGTTGTATTCTTCATCAGACTTTTGCATAATAGAATTCATCTGGGAGGTCAAAATATACAGTTAGGATTCCACATGAACAGCCTTGTTCTATTTATCCTGTTTTTTATCTTGTTGGGCAAGAGTATTATCAGGAAGAAAATTCTCCATTACTTTTACTTTCAATTTCGGAACAATCTCTCTGGCCTCGTTGGTTATATTCCCACTCGTGATAAAATATGCCTCATCACAATCAAAAAGTGCCTTTCCGGCATATGTTAAAAGAATTTCCACGTGGCCTGATTTATCTTTTTCCTGCCATCGGACTTTCACCGCAATTTTCAAATTTCGGTTATAGGCAACAAAATCAATTCCGGGATCATATGACATATTGATCATCTCTATTTTAAATCCCTGACTATCAAAAATTTGTGCAATCAATTTCAAATACTCTTCCTGGTTCATTTAGTATATTTTAAAACTTTATATAGCACATCCTTATTTGTAGAATAAAAATAGTTTAATACAGGAAACTGACCAAACCTTCATCCTATTTCTCTTAAATAACATTATAACTTACCCAAATAACATACAAAACGTCGACTTTAAGTAACTTTGTGGATCTTCTCCCCAAACTGGATGACTTCAGAAGGGAGGGTATACTGTAACATTCATTTCATTAATACATCACATTTTATCATGTCTTATATAAAACTGGATGAGAGAAACCTGAAATTTATTAAAGTCAGGCAGGAATTTAATTGTGAACATTTACAAGGTCTGGAAGAAGTATTAATAGATGAACTCCATCACCTTTCACCACAATTTAAAGCGGGGATGAAGATTGGCCTGGCGATTGGTAGCAGGGGAATTTCAGATTTACTGCCCATTGTTCATACAACCATATCGTTCTTACATGATATGGGCGTTAAACCTTTTGTTTTACCAGCCATGGGAAGTCACGGAGGAGCCACCAGTGAGGGCCAGCAGAAGATTCTTGAAGGGTACGGTATTAGTGAAAATGAATTGGGCATTCCAGTAAGGGCAACTATGGATGTTGTGAATTTATCAGACAATCCTTCCTTTCCTGTATATATGGATAAAATTGCCTGGGAATCAGATGGTGTTATTCTGATCAACAGGATAAAACCTCACACTGACTTTCATGGGCCGTATGAAAGCGGCTTGTATAAAATGGCAGTTGTTGGCCTGGGTAATCATAAACAGGCTATGTTGTTTCATAGTCTTTCCTTAAATGTATTGAAGGAAAGATTGCCTGAGGTAGCTCGAAAGATCCTGCATTCCGGTAAGATAGTGGGAGGAATTGCCATCCTTGAAAATGCATGTGAAAAGACCATGCAGGTCCATGTTTTGGATGCTGAAGAAATAATTAAAAAAGAACCTGGATTACTAAATATTGCAAGAAGAAATCAACCAGCCCTTCCTCTTAAAGAAATGGATATCCTTCTTGTGGATGAAATTGGTAAGGATATCAGTGGAATTGGGATGGATCCTAATATAATTGGGAGGTTACGAATTGCCGGTGAAGAGGAACCTGAATTCCCCAGGATAAGATCGATCATAGCATGCGGTTTGAGTAAAGGTTCTCATGGCAATGCCCTGGGGATGGGGTTGGCGGATGTAATTACCAGGAAACTATATGAACAGGCCGATCTTGAGGTAATGTATAAGAATGTCTTTACCAGCACATTACTTGAACGGGCCAAAATACCTGTAATAGCCGAAAACATAAAGGAGGCACTTGAATTTGCATTCAGGAACAACGGTGAAGTGCCGACGGGTCGGGAAACAATAATAAGGATAAAGAATACAATGCAACTGAATGAATTCTGGGCTTCTATTCCGGCATTTGAAATGATGAAAAATAAATCCGGAATCATGCCATTATCTGATCCTTGCAGTATGATTCAGGAAAATGAGCTTATACCATTTTAACAAAAAAAGTGTGATAGAATGCCTTTGATGACAATCTATTACACCTTTAATTGCACGTAGAGAAATTGTTTACGTACCTTTCAAATAAATGAAAGTACTTCCTTTTTAAACAAAAATCAGATATTGATATCTGACCTTACTACAAATCCAAATTTCGTGTGGAAATTACTGCTTATTCCCTATTGAAATTATCGCTTTTTTCTCTTGCCTGGTTAACGCGGATGTTTCTTCCTTTGAAATCAGAATCATTAAGATTCTCGATAGCCTGATTTGCTTCAGGGTCATTTGCCATTTCAACAAAACCAAAGCCCTTGCTTCTTCCAGAATACTTATCCATAATAATTTTTGCAGAAGTTACCTCTCCAAATTCTTCAAAGAGTTCTCTTAAATCATCCTCCGTGACTGCATACGGGAGATTACCAACATAAATGTTCATTACGAAAACGAATTAGATAAAAAATAAAATTGACAGGGCAAAGGTACACCTTTTATGCATTTTATGAAATATAAATCAAGCAATTAACGATTTTTTAAAAATATTGAGGTAAACAAATGGGGGAATAGAATGTAAAATTAGTTATTCTGAGGATAGAATTTACACCTGTTTTTAAGACATTCTTTGTTCCGTTCAAAGAATTCACACACAATTTTTGCAGGAATTTCGAAATCAATGCCAAGGTTACCTGAAACAAAATCAGCTGCTTCAAGAATAGAGTGGTAAGTGTCTCTTTTACAGCACCTTGGCCCGCCATTCTCTCCGATAGTTTTCAGGCATTTTGCTGTAATAAGGTTACACATTCCCCATGAATCGGTTGATAAAGGCGTGGAATTGGTGATCAGACTTATAAATATACCTGTTGATACCGCGGCACCACAATTTCCATAAAAGCCACAAAATCCACCAGGTATTTTAGCAGCCCTCTTTTTGGCGATACTAAGTTTGTATTTTTTTAATTCAGCTCTACCTGTTATGTTGTAATATCCTGTTATAAGTACAGCTCCAACCAGGTAATGATGTTCCGGCCCATGCATTTTTATTGCAGGATGATGCATAATCCTGATAGCCAGCAAAATAGGATTTCTTTCAATACTTTTTAAACAGATGTTTTCAATGATATTGACACCTTCTGATGAGTGACATTCATCACAGATAAAATGATGATCGATACATTCAGCTTCCGATTCATAATAATCATTACAGAATGAGCATTGTTTCTTTTTTGGTATTTCATTATAAACCAGGGGTTTATTACAGATAAGACAGCCTTCTTCCATGATCAGTAAATGTGAATTAATCGGATTTAATATGAATCATCCAGATCCCAACAACTATCAAACCTGCTGAGAATCCCAGGATCCCAATGATTCTAATCAACTGTTGTATCGGGCCAAAAAGGGGAGCTAGACCAAACAGGGGTGCGCCCAGAATGATCATTTGAAGACCGAATGAAGGAATTGTATCAATTGTTCTGCTTGCAATACCAAGGAAAAAATATCCAAGGCTGAAAATAATGCCTCCGGTTACCATTACGCCAAATAATACGGTGTTGGAATAAAGTGGACCGGAATAATCCAGCAGATCTGGTGAAGTCTCAGAAATTATTTTCCAAATATAGGTTTCCCAGAATAACTGGGCCGTTCCAAAAGCCAGGCCGAAGATTGTCAATATAAATCCAAGAATCCCAAGAAATTTGTTTTTGTTTACTTGCAGGTAATACAGTCCTGTTACTCCTATTAATCCAAAAAGCGGGCTAAAAGCACCAATTGAATTGATCCATACCCAGTCAGGATCGGAGACCAGAGGCAATATAGATGACTCTATTTCCTTAAAGGGTAAAAAAACTCCATACAATAACCAATAAATCAGAAACAATATTGCGTAGATCAGATTAAAAATTCCAGCCAGCTTAATAAATCGTCTCATCTTATTACATATTGATTATTGATACTTATATTCCAATACCTTAATCCTGGGCGGTTAAATTAGGGATAATTCCAAAAAGATTTTCATCTATTTTTTTTGTATCCGGATAAAATCTCCCGGATTAAGATACAAATAAGGATTATAAAATTACAATTAAAACAGCATTTCATCATGTTTATTTAAATCATAAATGCAGTTGAAAATACTTAATATTTATGGTTAGAAGCTTTCTTTAACATAGTAAATAAAATCACATTTGAGATCTGAGATGATATAATAATTGTTGGATTTATTCGCTAATTTTAAACGACTTTTCCAGGTCTTGGTATGCATTATTGGAGTAGTAGGAGTGATCATGGGGAGCAATTTCTCAGTATTGGTTCATCGATAGGAGGAGGTATATTCCATCTATCCCTGGTTGACACCATGAAATTATTTTGGAAGCCAAACGAATAATATTTAATCCCTGTATGATAACAATCAAATTCTAAATTATAGAAAAATGAAAAGAATTTTATCTATCGCAATTATAAGCTTATCATGCACCATTCTGATGTTTTGCCAGAATGAAAAACAGGAACAAACAGACCATTTGGTAACAGCCGAAGGTGTTATCAATCATATTTATGACCTGGTTACGTTTGATGCCAATGAATCACCAGACTGGGATGAAGTAAGGTCACTTTTTATTAAAAAAGCAGTTATTGTTCTGAGGACCAGCAGGGATAGCACAACTATATTTTCTGTTGATGGATTTATAGATGATTTTGTGAATTTTATTGAGCAGGCAAATGTTACGGAAACTGGTTTTAAAGAAGAAATAATCAGGATGAAGCCAATGGTGTTTGGAGATATGGCCAATATACTTGTTCTATATGAGGCTAGTATACCTGGTTCTGAACGCCCTCCCCAGCAAGGGATTGATAATTTTTCCTTGATAAAGAAAAACGGGCGTTGGTGGATAGTTTCTGTTACCAATGAGATCCCTGATGTCGCGGGTCCTATTCCGGAAGAATTAGCGGAAAAATGATAAATGAGCGGTCCATCATTAACGGTTGGACCTCTAGATCTGTTGGTTGGACCGCTAGACCTGTTGGTTGGACCGCTAGATACCCAACCAAGGCTGGACCCATATCCTGTTCAATAATGTATATGGCCATAAAGAGCATTAAATCACGATATTATGGCTACCCTTATAATTATTGAACAATTTTCTTACATTTTCAATAGTTAGTTGAAACAGTATTGAGGATAAATCGTATGAATAAAGATCACATAAACTAAAAACCAGGTCATTATGAAAAAGAAATTCAGTTTTCGTGAGTTTTTCCCCCTGCTTATCACAATTATAATGGTAAGCTTGATGATAAGCTGCTCTGAGGATGAGGAAAAGGAAGATCCTCCTGAATTGCCCCCCATGGAAGCGTTGTTAATGGATTTCTCAAATTTTAACAATCCCAATGATACCCTAAGCCATAAAAAATCGATCGAATCATACAGAAATTGGGGACATTCCTATTTTACAGTGGCCATCTGGAGTTGGATCGCTACCGTTTCAGTTACTGTTCCGGTAATAGCTTATGCTGAAGCCTTTAATCATACCCCTGTGTACCTTGGGGATAACTCTTGGGAATGGTCCTACACCAAAAACATTAACCTCATTGAATATTCTGTAAGACTGGTATCAAAAAGAATCTCTAATGAGCAATTCACACTTAAAATGTATGTCACCAAATCAGGAATTGGCGGATATGAAGATTTTCTTTGGTTTGAAGGGACTGTAAGATATGACCGGACCAGTGCTACGTGGACACTCTATGAGAATCCTGCTGATCCTAATGGACTGTTATCTATCGAGTGGGAAATGGATTGGGAAGAGGAGACCTATATGATTAAATATACTGGCATTAAACCAGGAGCTGCGGAATATGGTAGTTATATCCAGCATGGCGTAACTACTGATACCGACTATAATGCATATTATATCATTTCGGGTTCAATGAATACCGTCGAAATAAACTGGAACACGCAAAACCTGAGTGGAAGGGTAAAAGATCCAGTTAAGTTTGGAGATAATCAATGGCATTGCTGGGATGAAACCCTTCAGGATGTAATTTGCGAATAGAAGATCATTCCCTTGCAAGCATAGGATTATTATAGGTGATCTTTTGCTGCATCTCAAAATCATATAATGTGAGGATTCGTAACCTGTAGTAAGCCACCCAATAGGTTTGCAGGGAGGCCACATAGTCGTTTTTTGCAGCTTCCCGTTCTGAAAGGGATATGTTCAAATCGGTAATGCTGATCTCTCCATTCTGGAATTTTTTAAGAGAGATCAAATAACCGTTTTCAGCTACTTTATCTGCTTCCTCTGCTGTTTCCAACTGATCTTGTAAGAGGGAGAATTGTTCAACCTGGACAACTACTTCCCTCTCAAATTCTTCCATATCATTTTCCACATCATATATCACAAGATCTCTTTGTGACTGTGCTAACTTAACCTGTGAAGCAGAGCGTCCCCAGTCCAATATAGGGACACTCAGCGAAAGTCTCAGTAATCGCTCTCTTTCCGGATTTTCATAGATACCACCTAACGTGCCGGCACTGTTCGACATCCCATAACTTCCTGTTAAGGTTGCATGCAGGCCGGTGTTTCTTTTCGCCTGTGTCAATTGTCTTTCAGCTTCAATAAGGCGCCGTTCGTAATCTATTGTTTCCTTCCTGTTTGCCATGGCTTCTTCAAGCGCTTTCTCTTTATCAACATCGAAGAGAGTCATGTTTAGCGGCATAATGAGTTCAATTTCCTTATCCTGTTCAAGCTCTAAGTATGCCTTCAATTCAAAATCAGCATTTTTCAAATCCATGCGGGCCTTATTCAGTGCTTTACGGGCGTTGAAAACAGCCAATTGTATCCTGGAGAAATCATTTTCTGAAATGGTTCCAAGTTCACGTCTTGTTTCAGCGATTTTAAGGTTGTCCAGACTGTTTTTTAAATTATTTTCAGCAAGGTTAAAGTAAGTCTGTATCCTGAGATAGTTAAAAAATTTCCTTGTGGCGCTCAATGCGATTTCCTCAATTGATTCAATGAAGTTTCTTTGTGCTGATTCATAAACTAAAGGTTCTGTTTTTTTAGCCCACTTCATCCAGTTATAAGCCAACACAGGTTGACGAAAACCAATCAGGAACGGACTTCCGGAAAAATCGATAAAATTATTGTTAAAATCCTGGACCCTGTAAACTGAAGTCGCCGCATATACTGATGTGCCCAGGAATGGGATAGATTGGCTCAGCGATATTTGTGCTGAAGCCTGTGCGTTTGAAACCTGTTTGAATTGAATGCTGCCATCGGGCTGTACAACGGGTGTAGTTGAATGGGTGTAATCAGGCAAATCCCCGGTGAGGGTTAACTGGGGTCTGAATCGCGTTTGAAAATTTTTCCAGCGCCAATAGTAATTGACATTCGTATTCTGGGCGTACTTAATAGATGTTGACTGTGTTATCGCAAGATCAACAACATTTTTTAAGCTCAGTGTTATTTTTTTTTTTGGATCCTGACTAAATAGATTGGTAACAGAAATCCACAAGAAGGTTGTGATCAAAATGATCTTAGCAATGGTGTTCATAGAATTATAATTTTAATTTTCTCTTATTTCTATTTCTTCAGTTCTTCTAAAGGCTGGAATATCAGATATGATGAGTTGGTCACCAACATTTGCACCTGATATTATTTCAATATATTCTGATCCCTTGAGTCCGGTATGGATATTCTTTCTGATGGCTTTGTCAGATTCAATTACAAAAATTTCGTGGTTACTGCCACGACCAAACGCTGGTCCCGTTTTTACCCGCAAAACACTGTCTCTTTGAGCCTTTACAATCAGCAAGTCTATATTAAGATTTGAAATCAGTTTACGGTGGTTACTGTTTTCCAGGAAAACATCAAATATCAGCTGATTGTTTTCGATTACAGGTCTGATGTTTCCTATCCGGCCAGCAAGCCTTTCGTTGTCGACAAGAGCATATACCCTGCCACCTGTTTTTATAAGGTCTGCAAATTTTTCATCCATGGAACCATTGATTTTGAAATTGGAAAGATTTGACATCCTGATCAGTAGCCTGTCAGCTTCTACCTTTTCACCTTCTTTCCCGTTGACCTCTAAAACAATACCTGCAGACCTGGCCCTGACAACCATCTTATTGAGGATTTGTTTTTTGTCTTCCAATTCCTTTTCCTGGATCTGGATTTGAAGTATAAGACCTTCTTCTTCAGCTTCAAGCTGCTGCAATCGGATTGAATTTTTTTCCAGCAGCATATCCAGATCTTTCTCTGCAAGGTTCAGTTCCTGTTTTGTCTTTTCATAGTATGCCGGAGAAATCCCACCTACCTCAAGCAACTGTTCCTGGTCTGCCAGGTCCGATTTGAGGGATGCGATTTTTAGCTTTTTAACCTCAACATTATATGACAGATCAATTCTGATTCCCCGGGCATTCAACCTGTTTTTACGAAGAGTATTTCTTTTGACATCCAATTGATCTTCTATCCGTTCAATATCATCCCGAACTGGCTTCGGATCAAGTATAAGAATAACATCCCCGGATTCAACCCTGCTACCGGCATCCCTGACTATACGCTGAAGTACACTTGAAGCAGGACTTAGCATAACCACTTCATTCTCTGGCACAATTACACCTTTTGCCTGTGTCGATTGAATTACCTGTCCATATTCAACAATGGTCGATTCAAATTCTCCGGGTTCAAGGGCAGGTGATAATAAATACCGGAGTCCAAACCAGAGCAGAATTACAAAAATACTTCCGAAGATCACTATTAAAGCAATATAAATGATCTTTTTCTTTTTCATAGCAAAAGTTCTGTATTAAAAAGGGATGGATAGAAAAATGCAAATCTACATTTTTTCCTCCTTATATCACTTAATGATAACCCACAATTAATTAAAATATTATGGATAGTCAATCTTCTTTCTCATCAAAGTTTACATCGTTCTAATATAATGAGAATCCTATGCATCCACTTTATATAACCTGAAAATTCCTTCCTGCATTTAAGTATACTAATATCCACAAAGGGTAATAGGGGCCAGGAAATGAGATGAAACTGATTGATCTTTCAAAGGATATTAAAGAAGACAATGATGTATCCACGGAGCATCCAGATATAGTTAACAAACCGATGAAATGTGCTGAGTAGATCAGGGCAGATCTGGAGATTTGAGTATTGAAGGAAAAAATGTAAGTAAAGCTGCACTTGTGAAAGATCCGGTTCCTCAATTATTGAGAGTAGACGAATAAATTATTAGTAGATTATTGTTTTCTCCGGATAGGAAACCATTCCTGAATAATCAAGTATGATCGCTAAATCTACCGTTAATATTCCATGACTTAGGAAGTGTATAGGAATCGCCTGGTTATGGAAGAAAATTTGGATTAAGAAATA
>Ga0209536_100009370_pt1 | contig 14564 bp, 15 predicted proteins | sample DeeMarSeWOR28_12_FD_187461 | JGI IMG/M metagenome (GOLD analysis project Ga0209536, IMG submission 187461) | Marine sediment microbial communities from White Oak River estuary, North Carolina - WOR-2-8_12 (SPAdes) (version 2) | ecosystem: Environmental > Aquatic > Marine > Intertidal zone >...
AATTAACTCTTTTAGATTAGATTTTAAACCTAATTGGTGATTTTTAAACTTTTTTTTTCTCTTTGTTATCAACCGAAATTTTCGATTAATTTCAAATAATCCTTAATTGGTGTTTCCCATCTGTTAGTGATCGGATTATAAAGATCAAATATGTATTGAGGATTCTCTTTTATTTGGTTATGAGCTAGTTGAAAAAGGTATGAATTTATCTGCGGTCTAATCAGATCAATTCCTTGTAAAAATTTCTTGAGATCTTTTGCGTTTAATTTCAACTGGAAGCACACTTTATGAGGAGACTCGAATAAAATCATTATAAGATAAGGGATTTGAGAGAACCATGAAATTATACTCTCTACAGATTTTGAAGTCTCGAGAAAACAATAGAGATACACATAATCTTCATTATGGGTTAAATCATAATTTATAAAATATCCTCTAATTATACCATTTTTTGTCAACCTTCTTATCCTCTTACGTATCTGAGATTCCGATAATTTTAATACCGAATTAAGTTCTCTCATTGAAATAGAGGGAGTTGAGATAAGATTTTTTAGTAATATGGTATCTTTATAATCAAAATTAACAATTTCAGAATCAACCTCCAAATTAAAATTTAAACCCAAATCCGTTTTGGACAGATTTTCTTCGAGAAGTTCATACCAATCTTCCCATTTCCAAACCCATCCTTTATTTGGGATAAAATATGATAAATTCTGGCTTTTTACATGATAATCTACTACGTCAAATATATGAAAATCATAAATATATCCTTCTTTTTTCATCGTCTTCAATAAATTATGAGTCATTTGTGGCTCCTTTAAAGAATATATTGACCGAAAAAGAAATCCATTGAAATTTCCATAGGTAGAACTATACATGTAAATATAAGGTATAAATTCGATGAGTTCCACTAACCTCTCTGCTTTTTTATTATTCACATTCATCAAAACTAAGTTATCCCCGATTCCTAGCTTACGTTCATGAGTATTAATTACGAATGGCCTCATAATTCCTTTTTCCTTTAATTTATTTATCCGATATCGAATGGCTCTATCAGAAATATTGAGTATATCACTTAGTAAATCTTCTATCCGATGGGTTGAAATTTTTGGGCCATGTTCAATAAATGCTTGCATAATTACAAGATCTTTTTCATCTAGAAACGACATTATTTTCTCACTTTAGTATTTAGATACAAATCATATATGGAAAAAAATATAATGAAACACTTCCAAAATGTGATTGTTATGATTGTATTGGAAAAGATTTATAAACTTTTGTTTCCAATCTAATTATATTCAAATAATAATATAAATCTTTCTTATTAGAAGGTAACCTATCTTTGAGTTTGATCACCTATATTTTAAAACGACTATTATCACTAATACCAGTACTATTAGGAGTCCTTACCATAACTTTCTTTCTTTCTCGTCTATTACCCGGAGATCCTGCTTTGGCATACTTACATGGACGACTTAGCGGGCAACATTTGGTAGGACTCTCTGAAAAAGAAATTTATGATACTATTCTGCATCAACTTTGGCTGGATCGTCCCCTAATATTGCAATATTTTAAATATATAGGGGATTTATTTACGGGAAACTGGGGTTATTCAATTGCAATTAATAAAGGACAAGATGTCTGGTCTCTTATTATGCTAAAATTACCAAAAACTCTTGATCTTGCTCTATTTTCCTTTATTATCGCTTCATTTGTAGGTGTTAGGGTAGGAATAATTTCAGCAAAACATAGAAATAAACCCAAAGATACAATAATTAGAGGTGTCGCATTGTTGGGTGTTTCTATCCCAGTATTTTATTTAGGAGTGCTTCTTCAATATATTTTTGGATTTAAACTAAAATTATTTCCAGCAACCGGAATAAAAAATATGGCATACGAAGAACCTGAATTCATAACCGGTTTCAGACTAATTGATTTATTACTTACCGGTAAGTTATACTTGGTAACAGATTATTTACATCATATGTTTTTACCCGTAATGTGTTTAGCATTTGTTTCTCTTGCTGGTATTACAAGACAAAGTCGTTCAAGCATGTTAGAGGTATTAGAACAAGATTATATTAGAACAGCAAGAGCAAAAGGCTGTAGAGAGAGAGATGTCATATACTCGCATGCAGAGAAAAATACCTTAATTCCAACTATAACAGTTATCGGGTTAAATTTTGGTACAGTACTAACTGGAGCTGTTCTTTCTGAAACTACTTTTGGTATAAAAGGTGTAGCTCAGTTATTAATGGACTCAATTATCTCTTCTGAATATTGGATTTTAAATGCACTAGTATTTGTTTTTACCCTCTTGTTCGTATTAATAAATCTTGGAACTGACATCTTATATGCATTTATTGATCCTAGAATTCGATATTGAAACTTAAGGTATTAAGAAATATATAAAAAATTCCATAACATCCTTTTAGAACAAACCTCATCAACTTACGAAATTTTAAAAAAGGAAGAATTATTTCTAATATTATTCAAAAATAGGACAAGTTTCCTATAAATTCTCTGTGAGTTTTTTAAACGATGAATACCAAAAAAACAGTTTCTTTTATTGGTTTGTTAATTTTTATGCAAATCTTGTTCCTTGGGACCATTCCTATTGCTAATGCTGATGATAATATACCAAATTCATATTATCAGAAACTTGACATAAATGGTACCTATGTTTATAATGTCTCACTCTTTGGAAATGCAGTAGGTTGGTATAATTTTACTCCATGGCCAGGAGATTCCTATGAAGGTAATTGGAACACAAATATGGGAGGTCAGATAAAAATCAATTTCACAGGGTTTTATAATAAAGATCCCAATGATTGGGGTAGTGTGTTCGGAGATCCAATACCCTGGTTAGATATTGAGATATTTGAATATAATTCGGGATCTTTAAATTCAAATTTTACCTTGAGTAATAGATCAAACAGTGAAGTTGCTAGGGCTCTTACGCTTGGATATAATAGTTTCCAGCCAGGATTTTTAATTCCAATCCATAACCTAACAAATATAAAAGATTTAGCGGTCAATCAATCGGATCCGGGGGGTATGTTTGATATCATAGGAGATGTAGCCGTAGAAGAAACGACTAATTTCTTTTACATCGGATTTGATCAAGTAGGTGGGGGCCAACAGACAAAATTAATTTATGATAGAGAAACGGGAGTGCTTGTATGGGCAAAATCATCCATTTTTGGATATTTACTAGAGATTCAATCTACAAATTTTACAATCTTTGAGTCCCCATCCTTTAAATATGATGTTTTGCAATTTGGAGGGGATATTGGATGGTATAATTTTACTCCATGGCCAGAGGATTCATTTGAAGGAAATTGGAAAACAAATACAGGAGGACATATAACTGTTAATTTTACAGGGCTCTATAATAAAGATTCTAATGATTGGGGTAATGTTTTCGATGATCCAATTGCGTGGTTTGATATTGAAATAATTGAGAATAACTCTGGAATTTTAACGACCAACTTCACGCTATATAACAGATCTTCAAGCGAAATTGCATGGGCTCTTACTCTTGGATATAATAACTTCCAACCGGGGCTCCTCATCAATATTATGGAGAATATAACTGCTATAAAAAAGTTTGCACTTCAAGAAGCGGGAGGATTTGTCCCTGGAAAAGTTACGACCGAAGAAACTGAATTAGCACTGAAGATTACTTTTGAACAAGATGGTGGTGGTCAAATCACGTCAATGATTTTCGAAAAGAGGACAGGACTCCTTTTATGGGCAAATACTTCATTTGGGAGTTATCTTCTTGAAATGTCGATTGGCGGCTATTCCCCATGGGCAGATAAGGAAGAAGTAATACCTCCTCCTCCCGATCCACTTGCAGAGTTTCTCCCATACATAGCTGTTATATCTATTAGTGCTGTATCAGCTTTGTCACTTCTCGCCGCATCAAAGGTTAACAAGATAGTTAAAAAATGGAATAAGTACTTTCTTATTGCTATCCTTGCAGTTGCTAGTTTTACATCCTTTTTTATATTCTATTTTAAAATAGAAGTGAGTGATGTAAATACCGCTCAGCAAAGAGTTACCAATATAACTCTAATTGTAGATTATGGAAATGGTTCTCTCAAAACTCAGAGCGATTTTGAATTAACTGACTTTAATACAACAGCTTTTCATGCTTTACAAGAGTGGTGTGAAATAGAATATGAAGATTACGGTGAGTTGGGTATCTTAGTGGAAAACATAGACGGAATCGATGGGAATTGGCGATATTCAATAAACGGGGATTTTCCAGGAGTCTCCTCCAATAAGTATAATCTAAGAAGTGGAGATACGGTTGAATGGGTATTTGGGTAGAGGATTAAATTCCTTTTTTACAGATTATTTTAGACAAATCTAATAAGCCATTTCATCTGTCGGAATTTTCTTTAATACAGGCTCAATTTCTTTGAAAGATTTTCGTATTTTATGGAAGTAATATCCCAATTTATACCCTTTTTTACAATTTGTAAAAAGCATAAAATCAGTATCTGAATCCCCTACTAGAATTATCGTATATCCTCTCGTTCCTCGGATAACTACATCTCTTAACTCTCCTTGTTGCAGCCCTCGACTAATTTTCTCTCCCAGAGAAATCAATGTGGCCGGGCTAGCACTATATATGTCTGTGATTACCTCTGCTGTTTCTGAACTAGCAATTCTTAATCCAGTTTTTGATACGAGAGCAGTACCTTCCAAATCTGTCGAACTTTCTAAATTTTCTAAGGCTCTCATCAACTCATCTAAGATTTGCTGGTCAACCTTAATTTCAAAATCCTTGCCTCTTTCCACTATTAACACCTCTATTATTCATATAATGGTTTTCAAGAATTTAAATATTCTTTAGATGAAAACTTCTTAATTCTTTTAGGTAAACAGCTTCACCTTTCTTTACCTCTTTTTCACTACTTTCAAATCCCACAATAACAGCCCCTTTAGTACCAAATGTACTTAAAACTTTTGTGAAAGGGGGTTCTAGATTCTTTCCAATAATCTTTCTGGCCCCCAAAGTACTCTGGGCTAACCCTGTACAGATAATCCCCTGAGGATGATGCGGATTCTTAATAATTCCTTTCTTAATTTTATATTTAAAAAATATAGGTGACTCATTATGAAATTTTATTATCTTTGCCGATCCTAAAATCCTTAACATTGTAGGCGGTAAATCTAATCTGCTCAGAAGGACAGCATTCTTCTCTTTCCTTAAAAGAACCTTGTCTTTTAACAATATAATAGCTCTAAATCCACGATCTTTATTTGAAATAGTTGTTTGCATTCTTCTTTTTTCCATTTCATAATAAGGATATATTAATCCTACAGTGGTTAGCATTCCAATTGTAACGTGGATTTGTGTACCAAATCCAGTGCTTGGTTTAAATAATTTGTTATTATTTACTTGAACTTCGATAATATTGCAAAATTCAAATGATTGAGGATTATTAGTAGCATAACACCCGCGGTATATTTTTTTAATATCTACACCTTTCAGGTTGAGACCAATCCTATCCCCGGCTTTAGCGGTGTCCACACTCTGGTGGAAAATCTGAATGCTCTTCACCCTACCAGAAGACATCGTCGGTAAGATATCTAGCTTCTGGTTCAAACCTATTTTCCCGCTCAATAAAGTACCTGTTAATATTGCTCCTATTCCTTTTATAGGAAAATGGTGATCAATCGGGATTATAATATCACCATCAGTATCTCTTACTATTTCTAAATTTTTAACAATATCTAATATTCCTTCTTTCAATTGGTCAAATCCCTTATTTTCCTTTGCGGATATAGCAAATATTGGGATATCTGATCCATAAGAGGTTGATCCAAAAAAATCCCTCGTTTTTTTTATTTCTTCTTCAATGTTTCCTTTGAAGAGATCGATTTTATTTAATACTACGATGATTTTCTTGATCTTAAGCGATTCAATCATTATTAAATGCTCTCCCGTCTGGATTTGGGGGCCTTTATTAATATCTATAACAACTAACGCACAATCAATAATTTCTACTGAAGAAGCACTGATTTTAATTAGATCAGCATGACCTGGACCATCTACTAATGTAACAAGAAAGTTCTCCAGCACGAAGCTAGTGAACCCTAAATCTATTGTAATTCCTCTTTCTTTACTTTGTGGGTGAGCATCAATACCAGCTGTAGATATTATCTCACTAAGAACTTCAGCAATAGCAGTTTTCCCAGAATCGATATGCCCAAACAAACCTATATGCACGGGAATTTTCTTGCTGATATCCATATTTAACTAATTAAAATTATGTAGTAGGATATAAATTCCTTATTTTTTAAAAATTGACCTACTATAATTTTATTTATTAATTTAATTATACTTAATATATAATGGCTAAATTTTGTGTGTATTGCGGTAACCCTGTGAAAGCAAGTGACAAATTTTGTATCATTTGTGGTAAACCACTTCTCGCAAATCTCCCTAATGGCAAAGAAAGTTCACAGATTAAAGAATCTTCTAAAGAAGATAAAAAAGAAAAATACGAAAAGAAACCAAAAGAGGAGAAACTTGAAATAGTGGAAGAAGAGGAAGAAGAAATAGAAATCATAAGATCTGATGAAATAAAATCAAAGAAAAAAAAGGAATTTACAGTCTCCAAACCTCTTCCAGAAGATGTAAAAGAACAGATGGTATATTATATTGAGTATAATGATATTCAATTAAATAAAAATGTCTTATTAGATAGATTGAAAGAGATTTCAAAATCGACCAAAGATTCTCGATATGATTATGAGAGTGAGTTCAAGAAGGAAGTTAATATAAAGCTCGAAGCAGTTAAAACTTTAATAAACGAATTGAAGGAAAAAGAAGTTATCGTTAAGAAAAGCTTGGTAGAACCCTTTATTGTACAAAGGATAAATAACGATATAGATACCAAGATTGATCAGTTAGAAAATTTGCGTCGTGAACATAAATTACACAAAGTAGATAAAAAATCTTTTGAGAAATTGAGAGAAAAATACAAACAAGAAAAAGCAGATTTAGAATCAGAACGTGATGATTTGTTAGGAGGAATGAAACTATGGATTCAAGATCTAAAACTAGAAAGGACGGAGTTATCTGCTGAACGTAAACTCAATAAAGGTCGATTTCACTCAAAAGAAATATCCGAAAATGATTACAAAGTACAAGACAAAGAATTTGACTTAAGACTAAAAAAAATTGAAACCAAAATTCGCACATTAGAGGAATTGACAAAGTAATATTAATATAAAACTATTTTTATAAGAAAATATTTCAATTATTGATACTCATGAGAAATAAGATAATTGGTATTATCCTTTTGCTTATTGGGCTTTCTATACTAACTTTAGGAATCATTGCACAACAACAAGGGGATATCAACCTTCTTTATAGTCAAATGGCTGCAGTTCCTTAAATTTCCCAATCTCCCTTTCTAAGTGAAGCTGAATTATTCAAAAAACCCTTCTTCTGAAATGATTTCTCTTGAGATTTTCTAAACTTATTAGATTGATTATAATGTAATTTACATAAATAGATTTTATGGAGCGAATTCTCTTGAAATTTTAATCCTGCATTTTCTACATATTTCTTCCAAGTATTCTCTGAAAGAGAACGGATGGCTATTTCACTGCAAGCTTTCACTGAACATTTTCTATTTTTAACTGCCCCTCCTAAATCCCTTTTATCTCTAAACTCCTTCGGAAGTTTCATCGTTAAACACTTGCTAAAAACTTTTTTAGGATTAAATATTTTGTTTTTTAGGTAAGTAATTAATATCTTAAAATTTTTGCTAAAACGAATGAATCCAGAAAACTTAATTTTCGATGAAAATCAAATAAAACAGAAGATCTACACCTGTGATTCTCCTTTAAGGGTTTCCTTGAGCGATGATTTTTTCACAAAAGCAGCAGTAGTTTTTTCCATAATTCCTCATAAAAATAAGCCTTATGAACTCATTTTAATTCATCGATCGGATAAAGGAACAAAACATCGGGGGGAAATGTCTTTTCCAGGAGGAAAATTTGAACCACCTGTTGATGCATCCTTAAGGGACACTGCTCTAAGGGAAACAGAAGAGGAAATAGGTGTTCCGAGGGGTAACATTAGAATTATGGGGTGCTTGGATGATTTCCCTACAATGACTCAATATATAATTACACCCTTTTTAGGCATAATTGATAAAGATCAAAAACTTGTAAGACAAGAAAGAGAAGTACAAGAAATCGTGAAAATTCCTATAGACTTCTTCATAAAAAAAATAAATTTTAGAGAACAAGCAATAGATATAAATGGTAAGAATTTTCCCGTCTTCTACTTTAATTACGTGAAACCAGAAAATGGAAAAGAGTTTACCGTCTGGGGGGCAACTGCTTATTTAATTTCAACCTTTATCGAAAGAGTTTATGGATTTACGATGTCTAAGTTGGGATTAGAGCGATTCAAACTTGAAAAAATTAAGCAAATTAAAGAATATATCAAATATAGGGACCAAATTACTAGCAAGTTTTAAAATCCTGAAATAGGTATTATTTTATCTTTTCTAATTTAGATCTGTATTCAGTACACTCTTTACATTCTGGATTTTTACATAAAAAACCAATTTTTGGTAGCGAACAAGTAGGAAAAAAAGGACATTCAAGTAAATTTAGTGTGATTGATAAATCTAGGCCACTACTCATATTAATGACAAATAGTATCTGTTTTTGTTAAAATAAGTAGCTCCTTTTTATTTATAAAGAGAAAAACAGTTCAAATTTAGTAATTCATATCATTATTTGCCTTGAAAGGATCTGATGCTTAATTTTTTCTAAGGGAATTAAAGAAAAACTTCAATTATAACTATAAATTTTTTACATCAGTTAAAATAAAAATTATAATGGGAGTGAAATGAATTATAGAAAGATGGGGTCTCTAGGATGGGAGGTCTCTGCTCTTGGTTTTGGGGCAATGAGATTACCAATGACTCCTCAAATGAGTGTGGATGAAGAAGAAGCGATAAAGATGATTCGCTACGCTATTGACAATGGAGTAAATTATGTTGATACTGCCTACCCTTATCATAATGGTCAAAGTGAAGTAGTAGTTGGAAAGGCGTTGAAGGAGGGGTATCGTGAAAAAGTACATCTTGCTACCAAATCTCCTATCTGGATGATTAAAAAAGCAGATGATTTTGATACCTTTCTCAATGAACAAATTGAACGTCTACAGACTACTCCCGATATATACCTATTCCACGGATTAAATAAAGGTCGACTTGACAAAATAAAAAACTTAAAATTGATTGAAAAAGCTGAAGCTGCTAAAGAAGAAGGCTTGATAAAACATATCGGCTTTTCTTTTCATGATAATTTTGAGACGTTTAAAGAAATTATCGATTATTACAATTGGGATTGCTGTCAAATACAATATAACTATCTTGACATAGAATATCAAGCTGGCACTAAAGGAGTTCAATATGCTGCTAGCAAGGGGATTGCATTAATTATAATGGAACCAATTCGTGGAGGTAAATTAGCGATTCCAGAACGTGCATTGAGTAGAAAACCTGAAATTAAAGAAATTCTTGATAAATCGAGTTTCAAGAGATCTATGCCGGATTGGGCCTTACAATTTATTTGGAACCATCCAGAAGTTTCAGTAGTGTTGAGTGGGATGAGCACAATGCAACAAGTTGTAGAAAATGTTGAATCTGCGAACAACTCGGGAATTAATATTGTCACAGAGGAAGAATTAAGCACTATTTCAGAATTACGTGAAGCATACGGAAAATATATAATTGTACCATGCACAAGCTGCGGGTATTGCTTACCATGCCCGAATGGGGTGAACATACCACAAATTCTCAGACTAGTAAATGATCTCTACTATTATGGTGGTCGTGGTAGACCAAGAATTGCTTTCTTTTATAATCGGATGGCAAAAACAGAAGAAGACTATGAAAAAAGAAAAGCAGCTGGAGAAGAAGTTGAAGGCGCTGCTACATTATGTATACAATGTGGGGAGTGTCTCGATAAATGTCCTCAGCAAATAGAGATCCCTGACTTTATGGAAAAAGCAAATGCATTGTTTGAAAAGGGTGAATCGGTCTCAAAAGTATTTGAATAATTAGTTTTGGCCCTTGACGGTTGGGGTGGTCTCTGACACTGGGCTTCAAACCCAGTTATCCTGCGGAGGGATAGGGGTTCGATTCCCCTCGAGGGCCGCCAATTTTGCTTTAGAGAATGAATCCTTTCTATTTTTTTTTGAAATTTGCCTATTTTTATGCAGGTATCAACCCCAAACTGTATTATAGAATATACCTATTAAAAAATAACAAAAGAATTATTTGAAAAAATGCGTTATTTATTTTATTTAAGTTGAATGATTAGAGTAGTGATACTAAGTGGTCGATTTTAATAAGATAAGTGAATATTTTGAGAACACCCCTATTCCCAAAAATATGCTTGAAAGGGGGCAGATAGTACTTAACAATTTCTTAAAACCAATAAAAATCTTATTTGAACAAAAAAGTGTACCGGGAGAACCGTGGAGTGATGAGCAAATTGAGTTTTTGCTACTAACACTTTCTAATATGGATACAGATAAAGACAGAAACGCCGCAAGAGTAGGTGAGAGAGAAGCAAGGATTGCATCAAGTCTTCATCTTAAAACTTCGGCTGGATTTTGTCATGGGATTGGGAGAAGCGGATTTTTAACAGCTCCACAACCTAAGGCACCCGGGGGGTCGATAATGTATGAAATTTCGAATTATCTTGCTCGAGATATCTTAAGAAAGTTTGGTTTACCAAATATAAAAGACAGCATAATAGTCCCTTTATGCACGGGAATGTCTCTATCATTAACCTTAGGTGCACTAAAACCAGATTGGGAAAAGGAGGAATCAAAAAATAAAAAAACTGTATTAGTACCTCAAATTGATCATAAATCTCTGTTGAAATCAATTGATTTAATGGGACTTAGGACTAAAATCATAAAGGGAAAAATTTATGATGATGCTGTCAGGATCCCAGTTGAAGATATTAAAGAAAGTATTGACAATGATTGTTATGCAATAGTTTCTATTACTAGTTTTTTTCCTCCCCGAGAATCTGATGATCTCAAGGAAATTAGTAAACTTGCACATGAATATGGACTAGTACATATCATAATTAATGCATACGGGGTTCAGTCTCCTGAGTGGATGAAAATTATCCGTTCAGCTATAGATGCTGGAAGAGTTGATGCTATAATACAATCAACAGATAAAAATTTTCTTACACCTGTTGGAGGGGCTTTAATTGCTTCCCCAAGTAAAGAAATCATAACGAAGATAAGTCAATCATATGCGGGACGAGCATCAGCAACTCCAGTCGTAAATTTTTTAATTTCTGTCCTTTCATTAGGGGTTTCTGGGTATCAAAAACTAATCGAGGAACAAAAGAAAAACCGAAAACTGCTTGAGGAAAAATTAACAATTGTAGCAGAAAGATTAGGAGAAAGGGTATTAGATATTTTTAATCCGGTTGCAGTAGCTCTATCTTTAAAAAATCTTAAGGAGGAACATTTGTTTGCTCTTGGCGGTGCCCTTTATAACTTACGGGTTACCGGACCTCGTGTGTATAATCCCCAAGAAAAAGCATTTGGTACTTGTTGTGATAATTACCCTACCCCATATATTGTCATGAATGCTGCTATTGGCTCCGATGTACGAGATATTGTTTCTGCTGTTGAAAGATTTGAAAAAGCGTATACTCAAATAACTCAAAAATAAAATTCCCTCACAAATTTAAACCTTCGATTCACTCAGAAATAACAATAATTAAAAACTAGAAGCACTATATATTTCTCAAACTTGTTCTAACTTAATTTCAATAAAAATATCGCGATTTGTTATGGAAAACAGACTTTTAACTCAATTTAATAGCGTTATCACTTCTCAATGGCTTTCAAAACAAATTGAAGAACCGTACGGACCTTTATCTCCACGAGAGCTATTTGAATTATCTTATCATACATGTAATTCAGTTTCGACCAGGAATATCTACATTAAATTGGCTTCTAGCGAGGATCAGGGTGGTTCAAAGGCAGTTTTTTACTCTAACACTAAGAAATTTACTTCTGTAGAAGCGATGGAAACTTCTATAGTAATTACTAAATATTTTGGAGAAGATAGTACTGGTGATAAAGTTGTAACTGAAATCCATCCAAAGATAAAACAAAGAAAGGAAAATTTTGCTTCTAAAAGCCAAGATGTAAAAGAACAAATCTTAAAAAGCATTTTAGTTGAAAGAAAACTTGATGAATGCGCGAATCTAGTTATGTTAAAAGAAAACAACCGTCGAATTTATTTTGCTATCGGTGATGCAAGAGAATCTGCCGCAGTAATTCCCATTTTTATGGAGGCAGAAGGGGCGAGCCTTGTGCAATTAGCATTAAATAGGTGGATGGAAACAACCCAAAGATTAGACCATGAGAAAAACTTTCCTGAGAACATTATCCCTGGACTACTCAAAAATCTAACGCAAATTAAAAAATGGCTTTTGGATTTAATAAGTAAGAATTTAGATAAATAGAGAATTTCCACTTTGTATTTCTCTAATATGTTTAAGTTTTCGTGAAATTGATGTTTCACGATGATTTTTAGATTGTGGGAAAATAATATTAGAAGGGTATAGGAAGTGGGCCATCGGGGATTCGAACCCCGGATCTCAGGTTTTTACTAATTTCGGACAATTTTTTCAAATAAATGCTGTATGTCCGTTGGTCATTTATAAGACCTGCGCTTGTTGACCAAGCATTTCTAAAACCTTGTTAACCAGGCTAAGCAAATGGCCCTGGAATTAATTTTTCTTGGTTTGATATCACTTATCGATAGAGGTTTCTATACAATGACTATTTCGATGTTCATATATCCGGCAAGAAAATATAATCTAATTAACCTATGAAAAGATAAAAATTTTTTTATTGAAGGGGAAATTTCACACTTTTTCTTATCTTTCACAGATCTAAAAAGTATTATAGAAAATAATTTGTATAGAATCCATAAATTAAATAAATATCATTTTTGATTATTATATTAAAAAAAGATAATTGCATAAAGAAATTAAAAATTCTAAGATTTTCTATTCAAAGTTATAAACATACTAGCGTGAACTATTATGGCTGAAATGTTAACTGATCTTCTTCAGAATATCTATAAAAGAATTGCCCAATTAGGAGCAGCAATTCAAACCTTAAATGAATCACTTAATGCACTTAATACCAACATCGAAGAGAAAATTGCAAATCTAACTTCCAAACTGGGAGATTTTTCAAATGAAATCAATGTTACCCAAACTAAACATATTGATGCCGTAAAAGAAATTGGTACTGGTACAACTAGAGAATTGAAAATGATTCAGGAAGGATTGGGACTGGAAGCATTAAAAAATCTCATAGAGAAGCTTAATGATTTTTCAAAACTCTCAGAAAGTATACTCAACGAAGAAACGGTGAATCTGTTACTATCAGAGGCTATTGATTCTGTAAAAACCCTTAAAGAATCAGTAAAAGAAGAAGAGGTTTCCGAATAAAAAATATAAAAATAATAGGTGAGAAATGAATGGCAGAACAATTATTAGATGAGATGATACAGAAAATAAACCAGATAATGAGTTCATTGGATGGTACTATTGCCCAAATTAACCAAATGAGTGGCTCTATTGCCCAAATGAGTCAGAGTTTCTCGGAACAGACAGTTTCAATGACAGAAAATATTAGACTAATCGTAGAAGTATTAAAACAATTCAGAATTCAATCAAGTAAAAGCTTAAATGAACTTTCTGATGACTTTAATAATAAAATCAAGGAACTCTGGGATAAAAAAGCAATTGAAGCGATATCTGATGAGGAAAAAAAAGCTATTGATGTTATAAAACAAGCATCACAAGCTGTTGCAGATAATCTTTATTATGCTCAACTATTGAATATTATATCTTCGATTCGAGAAGAAACAAACCGTATTATTAGTTCTAAGCAGTGATCGAATGATTAATGTAATGTTTTTAAGTTAATTTATTTTTAAAAAGAGAAAAAGGAGTGAATGGGTTAAAATGCCAGCTGGCTGTTTTGTAATACTTCTTCCAACCGATTCAGACTACAAGATTTTGGGTTATTATTTAAAAGAAAATCAATCAGAGTTCGAAATCTCAAATGATCTTTTCTTGCGCTTAAATTTAGATCATTCAAAAAACGAATACAGTTTGCTAAAATTAAAAGAAACTCGAATTTTTTCTTTTAGTCATAAGTTTAAGGGAAAAATGGGAAGAAAAGCTTTAGGAATCATAATAGGCATGTTCTTAACTAAAGATGATGAGCCTGAAAAATTCCGTTCCTCTCTTAAAGAAGCTGCAGAGGCTTTAGAAATGCCGAGTTTAAACATAGTTAGTACATCAAAAGATACCTTTGAAACAATCCTGAAAGACATTTATCTTGAGCATTTGGAGCCTCTAGTGGATACACTGCAACCGGAGGCTTTGAAGAAGAGTGTAATAAATGTCACAAAATTAATGCTGAGTGGGGGAAAAAAGGAAAGAAAGAT
>Ga0209536_100009371_pt1 | contig 14564 bp, 18 predicted proteins | sample DeeMarSeWOR28_12_FD_187461 | JGI IMG/M metagenome (GOLD analysis project Ga0209536, IMG submission 187461) | Marine sediment microbial communities from White Oak River estuary, North Carolina - WOR-2-8_12 (SPAdes) (version 2) | ecosystem: Environmental > Aquatic > Marine > Intertidal zone >...
AAAGACCCATAAGACCGAATACAGCCTGATGGGCGAGAAATGTCCGGAGTGCGGACAGACGGTCAGCTTCGAAGAGGGCTGTATGATGTGTCATTTCTGTGGCTTCAATAAATGCGGCTAAAACTGGCTTCAGAAGGTTCATCTTTTGCCCGCTGGCCGCGTTACAATTTGATTTAAAATGCTCACGTACTGGGTGTACGCTCCGCTTTTAAATCAAATCGTGCCTTGCCATCGAACAAAACCTAAACCTTCTGAAGCCAGTTTACCCCATTAAAATCTTTCCTCACTCAACGTATCAGTTTTAAAACCAGTTCGTTGCATGTTTAAGCCTGCTGAAGATGAAAAGGGAGGAGCTATGGTAAAAAGACACGTCAAATCAGTCGCATTGCTCGGTTGTCTTCTAATCGCTCTGAGTGGCTGTTCACGGCAGTTGTTGCTTTTTGGCGGAGCAGCCGCAGCAGCGGGTGCAGGTACATACGCTTACGTCAAAGGGGATCTGAAAAGAAACTATGAGGCGCCGATCGACAAGGCCTGGACAGCAACCCTGAAAGCCGTGGAGGAGTTGAAACTGAAAATTGAATCCAAGCAACATGATGCCTTCACTGGAATAGTAAAGGGTAAAATGGCCGATGATACAGGCTTCGCGATCAATCTTAAAAGGTTGGCAGAAACATCGACCGAGATTGGCGTTCGAATAGGCACATTCGGGGATAAACAGAAATCCGAGGCAATCCACAGCAAAATACTTTCAAAACTATAGACAGTAAAGAGGCGCCCTAAAACCTTAGGCCGCCTATGGAAAGCGTTTGCCCGATTTTACAATTTCACTTTCAGCGTTGTATCAATTGGAAGGAAAAATCCGAGGTTTGGCTGTGCTTGACAAAAAAGTTTTTTTAGCAGCTGTATTTTGTATGTCATTGACGCTGCTGGGGGGGTGTGCGCCACCGCTGGCATTGCAGGGACTAGGCAGCGCCACTCCGGCGGCGTTTAGTTCCACCGGCAGTGGGAGCGGAGACAGCGCCTGGCTGGCGCACTACGACGATGTTGTCCAGGCCACCCTCGAAGCAGCCCAGGTGCTTGCGCTTGAAGTCGAAAAAAAGCAGATCGGGGAGGATAAAGCCGCTTTTAAGTTTATTGACGGCATGGGAAAGAAAATAGATGCTCGGATCGAACGCCGCACCGATACCGTCACCTATGCCCGCTTCAGCGTCGGATGGTTCGGATCAAAGACCGTGGGCCAGCTGCTGGTTCGACAGATCATCTTTGAACTGAACAAGGAAGGTAAATTCCTTCGGGACATGGTGCCGGTGGAAGCAGACTGAGGGTATTGGCGCCTTATATATTATGCCCGATGAACCGGGCCTTGGCACGTTTGAATTTAGGGCAGAGGTTATAGGGATGCGGAGATGCGGGTGAGCGCCACTGGCCGCAGCCATAGTCTTTGCGGTCGTTGAGAACTGAGTTTTTGCGTCTGGTATGATAAATCCCTTTTCAAAAAAAAGTCAAACCAAGTTCATCCTGTTTATTTTTGATCCTGGTCTACCTCCCGGAATAAACATCGGCGTTCGCTTTCGATATTCGCTATAGTCATCTCCCAAACGCTTGATCAGTTCAGGCTCCTCGATATTTTTCAGCTCCCACACATTGATTGACACGTAAAGGGGCGTGAAGAAGAACACCAGCGCAAAAGAGTTGAAGCAAAATCCCAGACCGAACAAAAACAGGAAGACACCCGTCAGCATGGGATTTCTCGCGTAGCGGTAAGGCCCGGTGTCGACCACTTTGGGAGGCGGATTGAAAGGAACCGGCGTGCCCTTGACTTTCAGAAAATGAAACCCGGACCAGCCCGCAACGGCAAGCCCCACTGCCATCATCGGGATGGCCACGGGCAGCCTGGCGCCCTCCGGCAGCAAACCGGGCAGGTTTAGCAACCTGTCGACCCAAATTGCAGCAACCACGAACAAGGCCGTGAACGCCCCAAAAACCAGCACCCCGATCGGTGTCAAAAGGGTTCGGATCTTTCGGGCACCGGTAGCTGTCTTGTAAAGCAGATCGATCCAGCGTTTGCGAAAAGCCATATCGGATTATCCATCCAGTTTGCCTATTTAAAGGACTTATGATCTGTCTTCAGCTAAATGTCAGGTCATCGATTCCGAATTTATCTCTTACCCTTTCCCTGATCCATCTCACAGCCTGGCCTTTGGTTCTAAACAGCCTGGTTTCCCAGCTCGACCGGTAAATGAATAATTTGTGCAACCTCTCAATTCTTTTCAAGAGATCTAAATTGGCGCCAACTGTTGCATAAGCGATCACGGCAACCAGGGGATCCGGATGGGCTTTCGCAGTATCGGCAAAAAGTTCTGCAACAACATCAACCGTTGCCTCAGTGATAGCCATCTTCGTTAATTCCGTGTTATCCAGAATAATATATTTATATGTTTTAATCCTTTCTTTGTTGTGGCTTAGATGGCTTTTCCAAAAATCGATCAGCTCCTGATCCGCAACCGCTCCTCGGTTCACGATCAGATTACCCCTGCCGCCATCGAGGTCTTGTATCTCAATGGGCATGATTGATCCTCCCAATGAATGATTGTGGCCATCATATTACGGCAATGTGGTTGTCTCCGGCTATTTTTTTTTATTCTCAACTGGCGTGCATGTGCCGAATACGACATAGGCCACTCCGTCACCCGATGCAGAAAGAATGACTTTACCCGTTTGCTTGGAGATCGCTATGCTCCAGGCTAAACCGTCATCAACGTTTTCCACCCCCTCTTCGATGCCCTGGAGGATCAGTTTATTTTCTATATGCTCAACCCGCTTGATCCTGCTGATTCTTCTAACCAGGCTATCCTTTGATGGCTGCACTATTTTTTTTTCAAAATCTATGACAAAATTTCGTGGAAGGCCTACCGCGTCGGGGTCAGCATCCTTATTGATGCTGGTTGGATAGATTTCAAGAATTTTTTCAACGGAACCTGTCAGTGGTTTTGATCCATCAAAGTCACCGGCAAAAGCTGGAAACGGCGCGATTATCAGACAAAATAGAAAAATAACGCCTGGAGTTTTTATGTTCACGATTTGCTTCCTCCACAGGATTATAGTTTATAACCGCAAAACCTGCTCAAGCTGCACTCAACTCCTTTTTGGCAATTTCATGATTCATTCTGTTTTTTCCTCCTCACATTTTTCCGGATTTTTCGATAATCACATTGGCAGCAACTGGATCTATCACACGGCGGCATGTACCAGAAAAGCACCGAAGAGCATAATGATATAATTCATCGGCTAACCTTATTTTAGAAATAAATTCAGAAATCCGTTCTCAGACATCTGTCCCCTAGCCACTTTCCTCTACCTTCTGCCTGCCCTGCGAAGCCTTTCAGGCGAAACAGGGTCATCGGCCTTCTGTCTTCTGTCCTCTGTCATCTGTCTTCTGACCTCTGTCTTCAGGCAGTTTTTACACACCCCGTCCACACGGACCTCCACGTTTTCAATCACCCCCGGGAAGGTGCGCTGCATGGCCTGCAGGTCGACGTCCAGGCTATGGGGGTTCAGGCACTCCAGGTTGCCGCAATGTTTGCAGTAAAAATGGGGATGGGCCGGGTGATTCCGGTTGGGGGCCAGACCGTAGACAAAGGAGCGCCCGCCGCCTCTGATGCGCTCGACCAGGCCCTTGTCAACCAGGACATCCAGGATGCGATACACGGTCACCCGGTTGATGTTATCGGTTCGGCTGAGGGTCTCGAATATCTGCTGGGCACTCAGCGGGCCGCTGTTGTTGCCGACGACCTCCAGAACGCGGTGGCGGTTGGGCGTGTACCCCAAACCGGAGCTTTCCAGCAAGTCTGAATAATCACAGTGTTGACACATAAGTCTTCTCACTTCGCATCCGCCGAAGGCGGAGAACAAAAAGATCAATTTGGTCGTGGCAGCGGCTTCCAGCCGCGATTCTGTCACCTGGTGGAGTTGATCATGCACCGCCCCTTGGCCGCAGACGCTCGACGCCCAGGGAAATCAGAAAGCCGACTCCCGCCACCAGGATGATGGCGGCACCCGAGGTCAAATTAAATTCATAAGAAAACCACAGTCCGCCGACGGTAAAAAAGGCACTGAGCAGGGTGGACATTACCATCATGTGAAACAGGGACTTTGAAAACTTTTCGGCGATGTAGGGCGGAATCGTCAAGAGGGCGATGATCAGAATCAACCCCACCACCTGGATCACCATGACGATGCCCACAGCCAGCATGACGATCATCAAAATATACAAGGCTTTGACGTTAACCCCCCGTATCTGGGCAAATTCCTCATCGTAAGACAGTGCCAGGTAGTCATGGTAAAAAAAGATGACCACCGCCAGGATGACGGCCCCCACGCCGACCATGATCCACAGATCGCTGTCCGGCACGGTTAAAAGGCTGCCGAAAAGATAACTCATCAGATCAACGTTATAGCCCGGCGTTAAATCCAAAAGAACAATTCCAACCGCCATGCCGATGGCCCAGATCACGCCGATGATGGTATCGGCGCGATGCTTGGCTTTTAAGGTTATAACCGCCATGACCACGGCGGCCGCCAGCGCAAAACCGATGGTCCCCACCAGGTAGTGCCACCCGAAAAAAAAGGCCAGCCCGATGCCGCCAAAGGCCGCATGGGCAATGCCGCCTGAAAGAAACACGATGCGGTTGACGACCACCATGGTGCCCATGACGCCGCAGATAAGGCTGGCCAATAACCCCGCCAGCAAGGCATTTTGCATGAATTCAAACTGCAGGGCTTCAAACATGATCTTCTTCTAATTCTGAGTTTAGAAAATGTATTAAAAGTAAACTCGCGACCAAGCTATAAAGGTTTCAGGTGTCGGGTGTCAGGTGTCAGGTGTCAGGAGGACTGACCGACAATGCTGAAACCTGACACCTGACACCTGAAACCTATTCATCATCATGCTCATGCAACACCCGATGCGGCAGCCCGTGGGCAATCAGCTCGACCGGACAGGTATCTTCGGCCGTGCAGTGATACATCATTTCGACCATCTCGCCGGTGATCTCGGCGTGGCCGTGATAGTGAAAACGCTGGTTGACGCAGGCCACCGACTTAACATAGCCGGATATCACCATTAGATCATGGCTGACAATGATGATGGTAATGGTCTTGTTCAGCTCTTTTAGCAAGGCATAGAATTCACCCTGACCCTTGGTATCGATGCTGGCGGTCGGCTCATCCAGAAACAGCAGCTCGGGGTTCGTCACCAGGGCCCGGGCCACCAATACCCGCTGCTTTTGCCCACCCGAAAGCTCACCGATGCGCTGATTGCCAAATGCGCCCATTTCGACCAGCCTTAAGGCTTCCATCGCGGCGGCACGGTCCTGCCGGGAAGGACGCGACCACCCCCGTCCCGGTCTTATGTTGCCCATCAGAACCACATCCAGGGCGGAAACCGGAAAATTCTGGTTGATATGAACGTCCTGGGGAACATAGCCGATGCGATGGGAGACGCTTTGGGGTGATTGACCGAAGATTCGAACGGTCCCGGTGTCGGCCTTTAGCAGGCCCAGCATCAGCTTTATCAGGGTGGTCTTACCGCCCCCGTTGGGGCCGATCATCACCATGAAATCGCCGGCGCGCAAACTGAAATTTACATCCACCAACACCGGCTGCCCGTTGTAGGAAAAATTGAGATTCTGGATATCAATGATCGTAGCGCTCATTGTAAAAATTACCTCAAAGCGGTTTCGAATTTACGGGCCACCGTTCTTAAATTAGCGGTCCAGTCTTCGGCCAGTGGATCGGCAATCACGACCTGGGCACCGATCTCCCCGGCAATGACCCTGGCACTTCTGGCGGAAAACTGGGGTTGAACGAAAATAAATTGAATGCCGTCCTGCCGGGCACGCTCGATCAATTCCCTGAGTTGCGCGGGTTTCGGTTCTTTGCCTTCGATTTCAATGGGGATCTGCGTTAAGCCGTAAGCCTGGGCGAAATACCCCCAGGAAGGATGAAACACCATAAACCGCTGCCCGGTGCTGCCGGAAAATATGCGTTTAAGCTCGGCATCAAGATTGGCAACTTGTGCCATGAACGCCTTGAAATTGCTCTCGTAAACAGACCGATGACCGGGATCAGCCGCCTGCATGGCATTCAGAATCGTGCGAGCCTGGCTCCGCACCAGGGGCGGAGACAACCAGATGTGGGGATCGAGGGTGCCGTGATCCAGCTGCTTTGCCCCTTCGTGGTGGTGACCAGCCGCCATGGGAAGTTTTTGAATGCCCTGGTCTGTGGGCACCACCGCCATATCCGGGTTGGCCGCCGCAATTTTTTTCAACCAGATATATTCAAAGGGCACCCCGATGGAAAAATATATCCGGGTTCTTGCAATGGCCGCCATCTGGCGCGGTTTGGGTTCATAGGTGGCCGGATTGGCCCCGGGCGGCACCATTACCTGAACCTCCACGAAGTCTTTGCAAATTTGTTGCACAAAATATTTCTGCGGTGCGATGCTGACCATCACGCTCATCTGGCCATAGGCCGGTGTATGGAATAGTAAAATCACAGCGATTAAAAGAGATAAAACACGATATTTGTTCATGACGGTCATCTGGGGTGATAATTTTACCAGGAAATTCAAGCAAGGCTGTCCGATGCAAAAATGTTGCATTTTGTCTGTTTTGTCAATAGGAATATTAATTTCAGGTGGGTGTAATCGCCCGTGGGGCCGCGCCCGCCACCGCGAACCGCTCCGTCGAGCCGACGGTTTGATCCCCCGTCACAAGCGCTAGGAAACGAACGGAACCGGTTGAAGACACCTTTGGCGGAATAGGCGGCCGTTCGGCAACATCTTTCAGCTATCCGGTTTTGAAGACGGGAGAAAATCAGAAGCGATACTTCAATCCCAGGCACAGCGTGTTGGAGCCGCCTTCACCCCGGTCGGCAACCAGCCCGAAAGCGCCGGAACGATGGTGGATTCGCAACACACCGGCCCAGTTGCTTTGCGGAGGCCCGAGCGCTAGTTCTGCATACCAGTAAACCAGGAATTTTTTGGTGGTATCATGCTCGTCGATTTCGGCTTGTGGTTTTTCGGATGCAAAGGAGGGGCCGAGACCATAAGCCAGGCTGGTGGCGACATGTCTGTTCCAGGGAAATTTGCTCCAACGGATCGCCACGGGAATGTTGAACTCCCAGTGATCCGAGTCCTCAAACCATTTGCCGACCTGCCCTTCCAGTTCAAATGACAATGCATTTTCATAATAACGGGCAAAGGTCCAGGAAAGGGCACCGACAAGGACGTAGGCATCAATAAAATCGGCCTGACCGGTCAGGGCTTCCCCGAAATCACCATCGGTCATGCGGCCGCCGTAGACGGTGACGGCAAAGTCCTGTCCAGCCAGGCTGTTTCCGATAAAGGCGGGCATAAGGGCGACAAGGATCAGGACTGCAATGATACGATATTTCGGCAAAATAATACCTTCGACAAAAATAGGATACAAAAAAACAGACGACAGCGTCGTCTGATGCGAAACACACAAGCAAGGCTTAATACATCAGTCGATGATCGGAGTCAAGCCTCCGGTTAATCAGGCGGCCCATTCAGTCGGTATCGGATAGGAGGGGTTCTTTTTCCAGCAATTCCGCCAGCTCTTGCGGATCGCAGGTTTTGTATTTGTTCAGCAATCTGCGGTAGGTATCCAGGTCGAAAGGCTTTTGGTTCTTGGTCATCTCGAAAATAAAGTAACTCAAAATCTGTCCTACCAGGTGGATGGCGTCATGGCGGTGGTACTTTTTCTGGCGCATGGCATTGAAAAATTGAACGACCTCAATGGGGTCTCCCACCTCCAGTTGTGCTTCAACGATGGCATGCACGGTGATGTGCAGAAAGGGATCATATTCCGTATCCGGATCTTGCTCAGGATCGTAAACCAAATGGGCGTTTTCAAAATGCAGGTTAAGATCATCTTCATGTTCCGCCATGATCTTGGCAAGGCGCTGCTGTTCATCATCTAAACCTGTCAAATCACGGTCCTTGGCCTTCTGCCAGATGGCGGTCATCCGGGCGCTCGATCGATTCTGCAACAATTTACGGATGTCTTGGTCTATCATTTTTTAATAACTTTCACCCCTTCCGGAGTATCCTGAACCATGTAGCCCAGGGCTTGAATTTCATCGCGCAGGCGGTCGGATGCCTCCCAGTCTTTGGCATCCCGGGCCCTTTGCCGTTGGTCAGCCAGTTCCTGAACTTCAGCCGGCAATTCTTCGGGCCGATCCAGCTCGTCCAGATCCAGTCCAAGGACCCGATCAAAATCAAGGATGGTCGCATACTTTTGACCGTCGCTGATATCGCTTTTGAGCAGCTCCTGCACGGCGGCCATCGCCCGGGGCATGTTCAAATCATCGTTTACGGCTTCTAAAAATTTGTCTTTGTGCTCGCTGCTGATCCCGTCTTCCCGGTCGACGCCGTTCCCGGCAATCTGCCGGACCTGGTTTTGTAAGTGGGCCAGGCCGTTGCGAGCCGCCTGCACGCTGGCGTCACTGTATTCCATCGGCTTGCGATAGTGGGTCTGAAAGGCTGCAAAGCGGTAAACCAGCGGGGGGATGCCGGCCTGTGTGAACGCATGGTCCAGGGTAAGAAAATTACCCTCGCTTTTGGCCATCTTCTTTCCGCCCGCAATGATCAAGAACGCACCGTGCATCCAGCAGTTAAAAAATTTTTTCCCGGTCGCCGCCTCTGATTGCGCTATTTCATTGGTGTGGTGTACATCGATATGATCGGAGCCGCCGCAATGAATATCGAGCTGATTGCCTAAAAACTTCATGCTCATCGCCGAGCATTCGATATGCCAGCCCGGAAAACCGATCCCCCAGGGAGAATCCCACTCCATCTGCCGTTGAACGCCCGCCGGCGAAAATTTCCACAGGGCGAAATCAGTTGGATTGCGCTTCTCCAAATTTTTCTCCACCCGGGCTCCTTCCTGCAGGGACTCGAGCTTCTGATGGGAAAGCTTGGTATAGTCCTTGAACTTGGATGTGTCAAAATAGATACCGTCGCTCGTGCGATAGGTATAGCCCTTTTCCTCCAGGGTTTCAATGAGCGCGATTTGGTCGTCGATCGTATCGGTTGCCTTGACCCAGATGTCCGGCGGAAGGATATTTAAATTCTCGATGTCGGTTCGAAAGGCCTGGGTATAGAACTCCGCAATTTCCCAGGCAGTGCGGCCCTCGCGCTGAGCGCCTTTTTCCATTTTATCTTCGCCCATGTCACGATCGCCGGTCAGGTGACCGACATCGGTGATGTTCATGACATGCTTTACCCGGTATCCGTTGTAAAGCAACGCCCGCTTCAAAATATCCTCGAATATATACGTTCGCAGGTTACCGATGTGGGCAAAATTATAAACCGTCGGACCGCACGTGTATAAGCCCACTTCCCCGGCTTGGACGGGCTTGAATTCCTCTTTTCGTCGGACCAACGAATTGTACAGGTGCAGTTTCATCACAAATCCAGGCACATGGTTTCGAAAATTGAAAATTTTATTCAAATAGGTTCAGCCGCACCCCGGCGGTTTTTCACACCGGCAGCCGGTGTTTATCGGCTTGATAATAAAAGAAAAAAATAAGAACCCCATGGCCGAAGTCAAGGTAACCCAAACAGCCGCAATTTATATCTAAAATTTGACCCCCCGTCTATCCTAAAATACATATCTTTTTGGATATGGCCAAATTCCCAGGGGACCCCTTTTCATACCGAAATTCGGGCTTACCTTAATATCAGGATCGGGAAAAATTCTTAACCCTTCGCTAACCTTATATGATAAAAAATGTCAATCATGAAATCCTCAAAAACCATAGATCCGGCGGACAACCTCAAGCAAAGCTTTCATAAACTGGGCCACCGCTTCACCAACCAGCGCGAGTCAATCTGGCAACTGTTCAGCAACGCACCCAATGGCTATACCATCCCCGACGCAGCCGGCGAGTTGAAGAAAAAGGGCATTGGCCATGCAACCGTCTACCGGACGGTCAAGACCCTTCAGAAACTGGGACGCCTGCATTGGGTGCATGACGAAAACGGCGAGCATCGCTTTGTCGCCCGCCATGCCTCCCATTCCCACATGCTGACCTGCCGCTCATGCGGCCAGGTGGTGGAATTTGAATCCTGCAATCTCACCCTGCTGGAAAAGCTGCTGGCGCTTGAAACAGGTTACCGGATAGAAGGCCACGATCTCGAAATGCACGGGCTCTGCCCCCAGTGCCGGCCTTCGAATTGATCTGAAAAACTGACCGATCGAGGCCCTCATTATTTACCCATGGCTCGAAGACCGGCCGCACATTCGCGCTCTGCCAGGCAGGTTTCATCGCTCACGCCCGGAGGCACATTCCGACATCCTGATGGTTACGACCGGATCAGAAAATGCCCGCACGCAAGATGTGAAAAACAATTCTTGAAATTGTGAAACTTATTTCACAATCAACGGTCATCGTCGCTCACCTTTTTGGCCCGCCGCCCGGGTCGATAAAAAAAATTATCCCCGGAACCCACCGCAATGTCTTCCGGCTACCCGATCGGCTCAAAAGACGCTCCCATTCTTCTTCCAGCCAAATCCCTAAATTATTAAAAATCAACGATATCATATAGTTGTTCAATTTTTTCTCCTGTTTGAGATCCGTTCTGCGGCCCATGATGCGACTGGCGTTGAGCGGTTTCAAAGCCGTGGCCGGCAAGATGCACGATAGATAGATTGGAAAATTTTTGGGAAAATTTTCCCAATTGGTATGGCGCTTGCTTATATGCTCTCGGTCGGCGCAGTTAACCCGATCGATTCCATAAACTTGAAGGGAGGTGAGAACGCGGAGTTAAACACAAGAAGTACCCGAAAGGAAAATTTATTGTTACAGCTAATTCAAAACTGAAAAGAAAGGACAGAAAAATGAACAACACAATTCGCAGATTTCTCAAAGAAGATGACGGTGTGACCATGATCGAATACGGACTGATTGCCGCAATTATTGCCATCGGCGTACTGTTAACCCTGCAAGGCGTTCGCGACGGTCTGATTACACTGTTTGGCAAGGTAAAAGCAGCCCTGACCTCCTAAAAACGGTGCGGGCTTTTTGTTGCACAGGTTGGATTCAGAAAATCTGAATCCGAACAGAAAGGAGGTGGCGGTCCCAGTCAGACCGGCGGGACCACACCTCCTGTCACAAATCAACAGGCGAGGCCAACCAATGTTGTTAAAAGATGAACAGGGCGTAACGTCAATTGAATATGCGCTCATCGCATTGTTAATCGCACTCGGAATCCTGAGCAGCTTAAAGCTGCTTGGAACCGATGTGACCGCCCTTTACAAAAGCGTCGCGGCGACCGTTATCGCCGCCGCCGGAGGATGATGGTTCTGATGACTGAGATTACCTTAAAGATATTTTTAGGCGGCATCCTGATCATGGCTACCTTCACGGATATCCGGTGGCAACGAATTCCCAACATACTGACGTATCCCAGCATGGTGTTTGCCCTGATCTTTCACGTCCAGGGAAGTGGTTTGCACGGCCTGGTATTCTCCCTTTCGGGACTGGCCTTGGGCCTGGCGTTTTTCATGCTGCCCTACCTGATGGGGGGCATGGGCGCCGGGGATGTCAAACTGTTGGGGGCTGTTGGCGCCGCCTTGGGGGCCAAAGGTGTCTTTGTGGCCGCGCTGTGCACGGCCCTGGTGGGCGGTCTTTACGCGGCGGTTTTGATAATAATCAAATACAGGGACTGCAAGGGTCTGATTGCCAGGTATGCCACCACCCTCAAGATTTTTGCTGCCAGCGGTGAGCTTTATACGATTCCGGCAGCTGAAGACGAAAAACAGCCAAAGCTGTGTTATGGCGTGGCGATTGCGCTTGGAACCTTGATCGCCGTTTACCTAAAAACAACCGGCACCAGCCTCATGGGGCTACTGCCATAAAGGAGATATGACATGAGAAGGTGGAAAGCATTAATTCCCGTTGCTTTAGCCCTGATAATTTCTGTTGCGGGCAGCGGGTTGCTATATAAATGGCTCAAAAGCCAGACAGCCCCCAGAGAAACCGTCAAGGTGGAGTCCGAAGCCGTTCCCGTAGCAGTGGCCGCCGCGGATTTACCCTGGGGCACCAAGATTAAATCCGAAATGATTAAAACCATCCCGTTTTTAAAAGAAAGCCTTCCGGCTGGATATGTCGAGAATGCCGCGACTTTACACGGCCGGGTTCTTATCGCACCATTGAAAACCAACGAGCCGGTCACCGAACACCGTCTGGCACCTACCAGCGTTACGGTCGGCGGGGTATCGGCCGTCATCAAGCCGGGTAAACGGGCGATTGCGGTCAAAGGAGACAAGGTCATCGGAATATCCGGTTTCATCCTGCCGGGCAATCGTGTCGATGTTCTGGTAACAATGACCGACCCCCGCACCAAAAGCGAGGTCACCAAGCTTGTGCTTGAAAACGTCCCGGTTCTGGCAACCGGTACCCAGCTCCAGGAAAACGGCAAGGATGAGCCGGCGCCGGTGGATGTCTACACCCTGGAGGTCGCCCCTGAAGAAGGCGAAAAACTGGCCCTGGCAGCCGCCCGGGGCAAACTGCAGTTTGCCCTGCGCAATATTACCGATGGTGAGACGGTGCGCACCCGCGGTGCCACCATATCCCAAACCCTGGCGTCATTGAGCCAGACGTCCTCGAAGCCGGTATCGGAAAAACGCAGGCGCTGGGCCCCCAAACAATCGGTAACGGTGGAGGTCATCAAGGGCAGCGAAGTATCCAAGAAAAAAATGAAACCATAATCAACGAGGTGGAATGATGTACAGATTGCAATCGAACATAACAAAAAAGAACAACCCCGTCGGACCTATTTTGGCCATGCTGTTTTTCATCTTGTTCTTCGCAACCGGAACGGCCAACGCCCTGGTCACGAGTATTATGCCGTCCGGGACAATCCAGCTGGTAACCGGAAAATCAGTGGTCCTGAAAAGCGCCCGGCCCGTCAAACGCGTCTCCATAGCGGATCCGGAAATTGCCGACCTGGTGATGCTGTCGCCGCAAGAGATCTACATTACCGGGAAGGCCTCCGGCGTGACCAATCTCACCCTGTGGCAGAACGGCACGATTTCAGAAGTCTACGACCTGGAGGTGTCCTTTGACATCTCGCGGTTGAAACAAAAGCTAAACGAGATGCTGCCCGAGGAAAAGGAGCTGAGGGTCATTGCCAGCCACAATTCGGTGACGCTCTCCGGTCGGGTTTCAAGCGCCGCAAGTCTTTCCCAGGCCATGGCATTGGCTGAGGCGTATGCCCCGGGCAAGGGTAAGGAAAAGCAACAAGTAAACAATCTGGTGGAGGTCGGTGGGGTGCATCAGGTGATGCTGGAAGTCAGGATCGCTGAAATGTCCCGCAGCCTGATCAAGCGTTTGGGGGTTAATTTCAGTTATATCAACGGTGACGATTTTGGTGTCAGCACCCTCGGGGGTCTGACGCAACTGGTGAAGCCGGATCTGGCCAACATCGCGTCCGGCGGGCCGTTTGGGCTTTTTGTGACCCCCAGCGTAAACGCCCTCTTTCGTTTTCAAAGCGGCAATTCTACCTGGACCGGCTTTGTTGACGCCCTGAAGCAGGACGGATTGATAAAGATTCTGGCGGAGCCGACGCTGATTACCTTGAGCGGGCAGAGCGCCGAGTTTCTGGCGGGGGGTGAGTTTCCGGTGCCGGTTCCCCAGGGCCTGGGGACCGTGGCCATCGAGTACAAACCGTTTGGTGTCGGATTGTCCTTTACCCCAACTGTTCTGAGCAACAACAAGATCAATATAAAGGTAACCCCCGAAGTGTCCGAACTCGATTTTTCCACCGCCCGGCTGATAGAGGGATTTTTGGTGCCGGGTTTGAGTACCCGCCGGGCCTCCACGGTAATCGAGCTGGGGGATGGTCAGAGTTTTGCCATCGCCGGGCTGCTGAAAGAAACCATCCGGGACAATGTACAAAAATACCCTCTTTTAGGCGACATCCCGATTATAGGGGCGCTGTTTAGAAGCCGGGAGTTTCAAAAAAATGAAACCGAACTGGTCATCATTGCCACGCCGCATCTGGTTAAGCCCCTGAATATGGCCAAGCAAACCTTGCCCACGGATTTCTACGTGGAGCCGAATGATGCCGAAATATTCCTTTTCGGACTGATGGAAGGCAAACAAAAAAGTCAGCCGGTTCCGGCAAGGGGTAATTTCGACGGCGATTTCGGTCATGCCGTTCCCGGGCAATAACAACCCGTCAGATGACTTAAGGAGAAACCATGTTAAAGAAATATTTCTTACGGATCGTCGGTAGCGTCTCAATCGCCGTCATTTGCGCTTGCGGATCCACGGCCTTTCATAAACCTTCAACCCTTGACAAGAACTGGGGTCGCTCTTTCGAATCCGCCAAATACAATCAAATTCTCGATCACCGGGCAGCCAAAAACCAGCAGCCGGTGGTCGGACTCGATGGCGTCGCCTCAGAAAACAGCAAGGATGCCTATCGCCGGCGCTTTGCGGTTGATGCGTCGTCTCCCGAGTACAATATCAAC
>Ga0209536_100009372_pt1 | contig 14563 bp, 10 predicted proteins | sample DeeMarSeWOR28_12_FD_187461 | JGI IMG/M metagenome (GOLD analysis project Ga0209536, IMG submission 187461) | Marine sediment microbial communities from White Oak River estuary, North Carolina - WOR-2-8_12 (SPAdes) (version 2) | ecosystem: Environmental > Aquatic > Marine > Intertidal zone >...
TGGTCCTGGTGTACACAGACCGGGATATGCGGCCACTGCTCAACAGCCGCCTGAATCAGGTGACGCAGAAAAGGTGCGCCAGCATAGGAACGCGCACCGGCCGAGGCCTGGCAAATGACCGGGCTGTCGGTTTCATCGGCTGCCTCCATAATGGCATGCATCTGTTCCATGTTGTTGACGTTATAGGCCGGCACACCGTAGCCGTGTTCGGCAGCGTGATCCAGCAGTTGGCGTAAAGATATTATGGCCATTGTCTTCTCCTAAAATTCTACAGGTTAGTCGTTCACTTGATGTTACAGATTTCCAGACTCTTCGAGCCATTTCGGGTGATGTTTTTCAACTTCAACCCTTTTAAGAAACTATTGCTCCATGATTTCGTGTTCACCGACACGAATGATCTTCATGGCATTGGTACCGCCATGCACACCCATCAGGTCACCCTTGGTAATGATCACCAGATCACCGTCACGAACTGCCCCGCGACGCATCAATTCGTCAATGGCTTCCCTGTTGACTGTGGCGTGATCCGGTGTCGTTACATCAAAACTGACCGGGTAAACACCGCGATACAGAGTCACCTTGCGTCGTGTCTCCACATGGCGCGTCATGGCAAAGATCGGGATACCGGAACTGATACGGGACATCCACAGGGCGGTGGCGCCCGATTCCGTCAGCGCAGCAATTGCCTTCACACCAAGACTGTTCGCGGTATAAATGGCCGCCTTGGCGATCGCCTCATCTGCCTGCTTGAAACGGATATTGATTCTTCGCTCTGCCGCGGTACTGCTGCGCTGTCGTTCGGCACCGGCGCATATGCGATCCATCGCCTCGATCACCTTGGCTGGATACTGGCCCGCCGCAGTTTCTGCGGACAACATCACGGCGTCAGTACCATCGAGCACTGCATTGGCAACGTCGAAGACTTCTGCGCGGGTCGGAATCGGGTTCTCGATCATGGACTGCATCATCTGTGTGGCGGTAATAACCACACGATCATGCGAGCGAGCGATACGGATAATCTTCTTCTGCACCGCAGGCAGTTCGGCATCACCGATTTCAACGCCAAGGTCGCCACGTGCAATCATGACTGCATCTGCTGCCTCAATAATCTCCTCGAGTGCCTCAAGCGCCTCGGCACGTTCGATCTTGGCAACAATGCCGCCGTGCCCGCCTGATTCACGCAGCAACTCACGCGCCTTGTTGACATCCCTGGCGCTGCGCGGAAACGAAATCGCCACATAGTCGGCGCCCATGGTTGCAGCGACCTTTATGTCATCGCGATCCTTCTCGGTCAGCGAAGCCGCAGTCAGTCCTCCACCAAGACGATTGATACCCTTGTTGTTGGTCAGGCGTCCGCCAACCAGCACCTTGCAGCGCACCTCGGTTTCCTCGACCTCCTCGACCCACAGTACCAGCAGGCCATCGTCAAGCAACAAGGTATCACCGCGAGAAATATCATTGTGCAGATTCTTGTAGGTAACGCCAACCTTCTCACGGGTACCGGCATTCATATCCAGCGAAGTATCGAGGATAAAATGATCGTCCTTTTCAAGATGGATCATGCCATCCTCGAAACGCTCGATACGAATCTTTGGCCCCTGCAGGTCTGCCAGCACACCAACCTGGTGACCGTGGGCGCGCGCACGATTGCGTACATTTTCAGCCCGCTTGATGTGATCCTCGTGAGTACCGTGCGAAAAATTCACCCTGACAACATCCATGCCCGCCTGGATCATTTCATCCAGTACATGCTTCCCGTCCGTTGCCGGACCCAGGGTTGCAACAATCTTGGTACGTCTTGGCATGATGTCAGTTCAAATTATTCTATGTTATGCCGTTGGCTGCGCCTTACTGACTTGCACGTTCTTCCAGCATGGCCACCGCCGGGAGTTTCTTGCCTTCCAGAAACTCGAGAAAGGCACCACCGCCAGTGGAGATATAGGACACCTTGTCAGATATATTGTACTTGTCTACAGCGGCGAGCGTATCGCCACCGCCGGCAATCGAAAATGCATCCGAGTCGGCAATCGCCATCCCAAGAATCCTGGTACCTTCGCCAAATTGATCAAACTCAAACACACCAACCGGACCGTTCCAGACTATGGTACCGGCACTCTTCATCATGTCGGCAAAACGGGCTGCTGTTTCGGGCCCGATATCAAAGATCATGTCATCATCTGCGACATCCTCAACCTGCTTGACAACGGCCTCGGCCGACTCGGAAAACTCCTTACCCACGACAACATCGGTTGGCACCGGAATCTCACCACCCTTGGCAAGGGCGGCTTCCATCAACCGCTTCGCCTCGGGAATCAGGTCTTCCTCGACCAGTGACTTGCCAACGTTGAAGCCACTGGCCGCAATAAAGGTATTGGCGATACCGCCACCTGGAATAAGCTGATCGACCACACCGGAAAGCGATTCAAGGACAGTGAGCTTGGTTGACACCTTGGATCCACCCACGATGGCCGCCATGGGCCTCGCCGGGTCGTCCAGCGCCTTGCCAAGGGCTTCCAGCTCGCCAGCGAGCAATGGCCCGGCACAGGCAACAGGTGCGTATTTTGCGACACCATGGGTCGAGGCCTGTGCACGGTGGGCGGTGCCGAAGGCATCCATCACATAGATATCACACAGTGCCGCCATTTTTTTTGACAACTCATCGTCATTCTTCTTTTCACCGGCATTGAAGCGCACGTTCTCGCACAGTACAACATCACCGTTATTCATGCTGCCGACACCGTTTACCCAGTCTTTGACCATTTCAACATTATGACCAAGCAGTGCGGACATATGCTCGCCAACAGGAATCATCGAGAACTGCTCATCGTATTCACCCTCGGTCGGGCGGCCAAGATGCGACATCACCATCACCTTTGCACCGGCATTCATGGCATGCTCGATGGTTGGCAGGGACGCAACAATACGCTTGTCGCTGGCAACCTTTCCATCCTTGATAGGTACATTCAGATCCTGTCTAATCAGCACACGCTTGCCGTGAAGGTCGAGATCGGTCATCTTGAGAACAGACATGGTTAACTCCGGAATTTTGCTTAATACGACTGTAAAAAACTGACGGCACAAGTTATATGCTGATGGCAACTGCTAGTTGCAGCTGCCATCAGCGGCTACGCCGGCGTTTCAGGCAATATGCTGCACAAACCGCATCATGTTGCAGGTATAGCCATACTCGTTGTCATACCACGACACCAGTTTCACGAAGGTGCCGTCCAGTGCAATGCCGCCCCCGGCATCAAAGATGGATGACTGGCTGACGCCACGAAAATCCGTGGAAACGACCTTGTGGTCGGTATAGCCCAGGGTGCCCTTCATCGGGCCTTCCGATGCGGCCTTCATGGCTGCACAGATATCTTCATAGGAGGCATCCTTTTCCAGCTCGGCAGTCAGATCGACAACCGAGACGTCAGATGTAGGCACGCGGAAGGCCATGCCGGTCAGCTTGCCGTTCAGTTCAGGCAACACAACACCAACTGCCTTGGCAGCACCGGTGGATGAAGGAATAATGTTCTCAAGAATACCGCGACCACCGCGCCAGTCTTTCTGTGAAGGACCATCAACGGTTTTCTGTGTAGCCGTTGCTGCATGTACCGTGGTCATCAGGCCACGCTTCAGCCCCCAGTTATCGTTCAGCACCTTGGCAATCGGTGCAAGGCAGTTAGTCGTGCAGGAAGCAGCCGATACGATCGCCTGACCTGCATAGGTCTCGTGGTTTACGCCGTAGACAAACATCGGTGTACCGTCTTTTGACGGAGCACTCTGCACAACCTTCTTGGCGCCGGCATCGATGTGCTTCTGGCAGCTTTCCTCAGTCAGGAAGAATCCGGTTGAGTCGATCACGATTTCCGCGCCAACCTCGTCCCACTTCAGGTTGGCAGGATCGCGCTCGGCAGTCAGGCGAATCTTTCTGCCATCAACGATGAGGTTGTTTGCATCTGACGATACGTCGCCGGCAAAGCGACCATGCACAGAGTCGTACTTGAGCATGTAGGCAAGGTAGTCTGCGTCAAGCAGATCGTTAATACCCACGATCTCGATATCGTTGAAGTCATTTGCGACAGCACGGAAGACCATGCGACCAATACGGCCAAAGCCATTAATACCGACTTTAATAGTCATCATTCTTCTCCTAACAGTTAAATAAAAAGTTCTTACTGCACGCCCACACTGGCGAGCAGATCATTTAAAAACAGGTTCCCTCTAGCTTACGCTGTTAACCGCCTTGACGACGTTGTCCACCGTAAAGCCGAAGTGCTCGAACAGTTCGCCGGCCGGCGCAGATTCACCGAAACGGTCAATACCGACCACGGCACCGCTCATGCCTACATACTTGTACCAGCCCTCGGTAACAGCGGCTTCAACAGCAACTCGTGCCGTGACACTGCTCGGCAGGACAGATTCCTTGTAGGCATCATCCTGGCTGTCAAATACTGTCGTTGACGGCATCGACACCACGCGCACCTTCTTGCCCGCAGCCTGCTCGGCAGCACCCATGGCCAGCGCCACCTCGGAGCCGGTTGCGATAATGATGACGTCCGGCGTGCCGTCACAATCCTTGAGGATGTAACCACCCTTGCGAATTGCGGCAATCTGGTCTGCGGAGCGATCCTGATGTGGCAATCCCTGGCGCGAGAAGATCAGGCTGGTAGGTCCGTCCTGTTTCTCGATGGCTGCCTGCCAGGCAACAGCACTTTCGACAGCATCACAGGGACGCCAGACGCTCATACCGGGAATCATGCGCAACGTCGGGATCTGTTCAATCGCCTGGTGTGTCGGACCGTCTTCTCCAAGACCAATCGAGTCATGGGTGTAAACAAAAATGCTCTGCACCTTCATGAGCGCCGCCATGCGCAGGGCGTTGCGGGCATACTCGGAGAACATCAGGAACGTTGCACCGAAGGGTATGAAACCACCATGCAGGGCAAGGCCATTCATGATGGCCGACATGCCAAATTCACGCACGCCATAGTTGACATAGTTGCTGTCCGGCGTATCAGCACGCATTGGTTTGTAGCCGGACCACTCGGTCAGGTTTGAACAACCCAGATCTGCGGAACCGCCAAACATTTCCGGCAGCAGCGGCGCATAACCCTCGATAGACTTCAGGGATGCCTGGCGGGTCGCAAGTGACTCGGCCTTTTCATCTACTGCCCTGACGAAGTCGGCAGCCCTGGTAGCCCAGTCAGCCGGCAATTCGCCAGCCATGCGGCGTTCGTATTCTGCAGCCAGTTCGGGATGCTCGGCCTTGTAACCGGCGAACATGTCATTCCATTCAGCCTCGGCACGCAGACCCTTGCTCTTTGCATCCCAGCCCTCGTAGACCGCCTCGGGGATCACGAAAGGTTCATGCTCCCAGCCCAGCTCCTTGCGTGTCAGTGACACTTCATCGTCGCCCAGCGGCGCACCGTGACAGCCATGGGTACCGGCCTTGTTTGGCGAACCGTAACCAATGGTTGTCTTGCAGCAAATCATGGTGGGCTTGTCGCCGACCTCCTTCGCCTCGACAATCGCACGCTCGATTGCCGCAGGATCGTGACCGTCGACATCGGCGATCACATGCCAGCCGTACGAGTCGAAACGTTTCGGCGTGTCATCCGTAAACCAGCCCTCGACGTGACCGTCAATGGAAATGCCGTTGTCATCCCAGAAAGCGATCAGCTTGCCCAGCCCAAGGGTACCGGCCAGGGAGCACGCCTCGTGTGAAATACCTTCCATGAGGCAACCATCGCCGAGGAACACATAGGTAAAATGATCAACAACTTCATGGCCATCACGGTTGAACTCCGCAGCCAGCGAACGCTCGGCTATCGCCATGCCAACAGCGTTGGTAATACCCTGGCCGAGCGGACCGGTGGTGGTCTCGACACCCGGGGCATAGCCGTACTCGGGATGACCCGGCGTCTTGGAATGCAGCTGGCGAAAGTTCTTCAGGTCATCAATTGTAAGGTCGTACCCGGTCAGGTGGAGCAGCGAGTAAATCAGCATCGAACCATGACCGTTGGACAGGACAAAGCGGTCACGGTCTGACCAGTTCGGATTCGTCGGATTGTGCTTCAGGTGATCGTTCCACAAGACTTCGGCTATATCCGCCATACCCATGGGTGCTCCCGGGTGACCGGAATTTGCCTTTTGCACGGCATCCATACTGAGTGCACGGATAGCGTTGGCGAGTTCTTTCCGCTGAGCCATGTTGTTCTCCTGTTCTGATTTTGAATTCTGTTAAATAGTGTTTACCGCCGGTGGCAGCGCGGGCGTTATAACCAGCCCGCACGATGAGCCGCGACATGTCGCAAGGAAACGGCGACAAAAAAAGCCTCCAGCGCCACTTCGCACTGAGGCATGCAACTGCATCGAAACTATGCGCAGGACGGGACGGCTCTCAACCAGCCCCCGCTGCCCTGCGTCCCTGTTTGATAAAGGCGCGCTATTTTCCACTAGTTTGCCTCTTTCGGCAATAGCACGGATGGGGGTGGGTCACCGTCAATATCTCGGCTACTTATTCCAGTATAACAATGGCTTATGGATGCCTTGCGGCCTGGCTCAGGCAGAGTCACGCCATTTGATAGAACAACCGACGGCAGGCACCTGCCGTGCAGGACCCTGCCCCGTCTCGGCAATCAGTGACATGGCATCAAACAGTTCACGTGGCGCATCTGCAGCCGCCGTGTTCTTGCCACTGGCATCCAGTCGCCCGCGGTACTGCAGCTCCATGTCACTGTTATAACCGAAGAAATCCGGTGTACAGACGGCACCGTAGGCCTTGGCCACTGCCTGGGTTTCATCGAAGAGATAGGGAAACGGAAAGTCGAATTCCCGGGCAACCACCTGCATGTTCTCAAAACTGTCCTCCTCATATAAGGATGGATCATTGGACATGATGGCGACACTATTGACACCCAGCGCGCGTAATTCCCGTGTATCGCGTACCAGACGCTCGCGAATTGCCTTGACATACGGGCAGTGATTACAGATAAACATCACCAGCAGGCCACGCGGCCCGCGGCACGACTCGAGCGTCCACCGTTGCTGGTCGATACCTTGTAACGAAAAATCGACAGCAGGCTTGCCAAACTCACAAACCGGGGTTTCCAGACTGACCATGATGTATATCCTGTGTACGAGAGTGGCCGTGCATACTACAGGGAATCGATAGTGAGTGAAAACATCAATATCCTCATGTAGACTTATACAGTTTAACCCACACTAAAAATATATTTATGCCTAATAATCATATATTTACATCAGAATCTGTTTCCGAGGGGCACCCCGACAAGGTCGCAGACCAGATATCCGATGCCGTACTTGACGCCATGCTTGAAACGGATCCCCAGGCACGTGTCGCCGTAGAGTCGCTGGTCAAGACGGGCATGGTCATTATCGCGGGTGAGGTCACCACCTCGGCCTGGGTCGACCTGGAAGACATTGTCCGCCAGACAGTCCGTGAAATCGGCTATGACAGTTCCGAGGTCGGCTTTGACTGGGCATCCTGCGCCGTGCTGAATGCTATCGGAAAACAGTCTCCTGACATCGCCATGGGTGTCGACGAAACCGACGACCATGAACAGGGTGCAGGCGACCAGGGCCTGATGTTTGGCTACGCGTCGAATGAAACCGATGTTCTGATGCCGGCCCCCATCACCTATTCGCATCGCCTGGTAAAACGCCAGTCCGAGGTACGCAAGAATGGCACCCTGCCCTGGCTGCGCCCGGATGCAAAGTCGCAGATCACCTTCCGTTACGAAGACAACCAGCCAGTCGGCATCGATGCCGTGGTACTGTCGACACAACACAATCCGGATATTTCTCTCGATGCACTTCGCGAGGCCGTCATGGACGAGATCATCAAGCCGGTACTGCCGGCCAAGTGGCTGGACCAGTGCCCGCTGGAGAATATTCACATCAACCCTACCGGACGATTCGTGATCGGTGGACCTGTGGGTGACTGTGGCCTGACCGGCCGCAAGATCATCGTTGATACCTATGGAGGAATGGCCCGTCACGGGGGCGGCGCCTTCTCTGGCAAGGATCCGAGCAAGGTCGACCGCTCCGCAGCCTACGCATCACGTTACGTGGCAAAAAACATTGTTGCTGCCGGGCTTGCGAACCGCTGCGAAATTCAGGTGTCCTATGCAATCGGGGTCGCCGAACCGACCTCCATCAATGTCGAGACTTTTGGTACCGGTGTGCTCGAAGAGGAACGCCTCGTCGAACTGATACGGGAACACTTTGATTTGCGCCCGCGCGGGCTGGTTGCCATGCTCGACTTGCTGAAACCCGGCTACAGGAAAACAGCCGCCTACGGTCACTTTGGACGTGAAGACAGCGACTTCAGCTGGGAAAGGACCGACAAGGCAGACATGCTGCGCGAAGCCGCCGGTCTGCATGACACAGACAAGGCCGTTTAACCCAAATTAACTGCGAGACATAACAATGACCACACAAGCTGCTGAAAACATTTCACCCGACTACAAGATTGCCGACATCGGACTGGCTGACTGGGGGCGCAAGGAGCTCGCTATTGCCGAAACCGAGATGCCCGGTCTGATGGCCCTGCGTGAGCAGTACGGCACGGAAAAACCTCTGAAGGGCGCCCGCATTGCCGGGAGTCTGCACATGACAATCCAGACAGCCGTGCTGATCGAGACCCTGGTAGAACTTGGCGCCGAGGTACGCTGGGCCTCGTGTAACATATTTTCAACGCAGGACCATGCAGCTGCAGCTATCGCCGCTCGCGACATCCCGGTATATGCCTGGAAGGGCGAATCTCTGGATGATTACTGGCAGTACACCCATCAGATCATGGAATGGCATGACGGTGGCACACCGAACATGATCCTCGATGACGGCGGTGATGCCACCATGCTGATCATGCTGGGCACAAAGGCCGAGAGCGACGCATCCGTGCTGGACAACCCGGGCAGTGAAGAAGAAGTCGCCCTGTTCAACAGCATCAGGGAGCGCCTTGCCACACAACCGAACTGGTACTCTAACATACTGAAAAATATCCAGGGCGTCACCGAGGAGACCACCACCGGTGTACACCGCCTTTACCAGATGCAGGAGCGTGGCGAACTGCCCTTCCCGGCCATCAACGTCAACGACTCGGTAACCAAGAGCAAGTTTGACAACCTCTATGGTTGCCGCGAGTCACTGGTGGACGGCATCAAGCGCGCCACCGACGTGATGATTGCCGGCAAGATTGCCGTCATTATCGGCTACGGTGATGTAGGCAAGGGCTGCGCTCAATCCCTGAAGGGCCTGGGTTGCACGGTTTGGATTACTGAAATTGATCCGATTTGCGCACTTCAGGCCGCCATGGAAGGCTATCGTGTGGTCACCATGGAAGAGGCAGCCGACAAGGCTGACATCTTCGTGACTGCCACGGGGAATTACAACGTCATCAACCACGACCACATGGTTGCCATGAAGAACCAGGCGATCATCTGCAACATCGGTCATTTTGACAATGAGATCGATATAGCCAGCATGCGGCAATATGAATGGGAAAATATAAAGCCACAGGTTGATCACATTATCCTGCCGAGCGGCAACCGCATTATCCTTCTGGCGGAAGGCCGGCTTGTCAACCTCGGCTGCGCCACCGGTCACCCCAGCTTCGTCATGTCCAGCAGCTTCACCAACCAGACCCTGGCCCAGATGGAACTGTGGAACCACGGAGACCAGTACGAGAACAGGGTATACACGCTGCCGAAGAAACTGGACGAGGAGGTTGCCCGCTTGCACCTTGGCAAGATCGACGCACACCTGACAAAACTCACACAGGAACAGGCAGACTACATCGGAGTGCCGGTTGACGGGCCATACAAACCCGAGTACTACCGCTACTGAAGCAACACGGTAGTCGCGGTCCAAGGCCACTCATACACAGATCATGACTCAATCCGGGCCGGCCTACAGCTTCGAGTTCTTTCCACCCAAGACAGAGGAAGGAATCAAGAAACTGGCAGCAACCAGCCGGTCGCTGGCGGCCGTACATCCGCGATTCTTTTCGGTCACCTTTGGGGCAGGCGGGTCAACACGCGACCGAACCTTTGACACAGTCATTGACCTGCAACAGCATTCCGGTATCAATACGGCGCCTCACCTGTCATGCATCTGCTCTACGCGTGAAAACATCCGCGAAATGCTGACAAAATACCAGCAGCAGGGTATCGACCACATTGTGGCACTCCGGGGCGATATGCCATCAGGGATGGGAGAGGCAGGTGAGTTCCGCTACGCCAACGAGCTGATCACGTTCATTCGGGAAACCAGCGGTGACCACTTCCACATCGAGGTGGCAGCGTATCCGGAATACCACCCGCAAGCCACCAGCCCGGACAGGGACCTGCAAAACTTCAAGCGCAAGGTGGAAGCCGGCGCCAACAGTGCCATCACACAATACTTCTATAATGCAGATGCATACTTTCGTTTCGTGGACCGTTGCCGTAGCGTCGATATCGACATAGATATCGTACCTGGTGTCATGCCGATAACGAACTATTACCAGCTCGCCCGGTTCTCGGATGCCTGTGGTGCCGAGATACCACGCTGGATCCGCAAACGCCTGGAAAGCTACGGCGAAGATCTGGAATCCATACGTATTTTTGGTGAAGAGGTCGTCACAATACTGTGTGCCCGCTTGCTCGAGGAAGGTGCACCGGGTCTGCACTTCTACACGCTCAATCGTGCTGAGCCAGCACTGGCAATCTGGAACAACCTGGGGCTCGGGGTCAGCACACAGGAATAGCAATATCTGTCGAACCACGCAGCATTAACCAACCAGGCGCCACTTTCCTGGTGGCAGGCATTAATGACTCCATGCACGTACCGCGCTTATATACACCGGAAAACCTGGCTGATGGAGAGGAACTCAGAATAAGCGGCCAGGCTGCACACCATGCAGCCAACGTATTACGTTTGACAGCCGGTGCCGCGATTCTGGTTTTTGATGGCCGGGGGCACGAACACCGCGCATCCATTACGGCCGTGTATCGCTCTGATATCCAGCTGGCCGTGCATGAGGCTGTCAGCACCCGGACAGAGTCCTGTCTTGATATTAGCCTGCTGCAAGGTATAGCACGCAACGACCATATGGATCTGATTCTGCAAAAGGCCGTTGAACTTGGCGTCAACACCATACAGCCACTCTGGATGCAACGCAGCCAGACACATCTGAAGAAGGAGCGTCTCGCAAGGCGCATCAAACACTGGGAGGCAGTCATCATTAACGCCTGCGAACAGTGCGGCAGGGCGACCCTGCCAGGGCTTTCGCCCGTACAGAATTACACAAACTGGATCAATACAGCAGGACTGGCAGGTACAGGCATTATGCTTCAGCCTGAAAGCGATGCGTTGATGAAACAGCTCGAACCGAATGAGAATCACGTCTCTGTTCTGGTAGGACCGGAAGGAGGCATGACTGCAGAAGAACAGACCATGGCAGTGACTGCCGGCTTTCAGGGCATTCGTCTGGGACCACGCATACTGCGCACCGAGACTGCAGCACTGGCGGCAGTCTCAGCGATTCAAACGTTATGGGGAGACTTCAACTGATACTGGCCAGGCCATCAGGCAGCCGCGACGAGACAGGAGTCCAGCAACCCCTGCAGGTAAGGAAGATCCGGGATAACTGCCTGCTCATTACCGATCCGCACGATGCATTTCAAGCCATCATAGACCTCGCCTCCAACTTCGTCAGCAGTGTCTTCACCAAACTGGATCAAGCCTGGAAGGCCTGCTGTCACGATAGCGAAATGTTTCAGTGCGCTGTCCGGATTGACTGAATTAACGATCATCAGCCGTGAAAACACCGGATTGGAAGGCACTGTCATACCACAAACAGCCTCAAGCGAGATAACCGGGATATCCTGGTCACGCCACCGCACCATTCCAAGAAACCAGACAGGCATCCCGTCAACAGGTGACGGGGCTCGATAACTGCTGATCTCTGCGACAGCGACATTAGGTAACAGCAGATTCATGTCGCGCAGGGGCACCCAGAGGCTGCGCACCTTGTCGTGAACTGTTGAATCACTCATGCGACTTCTCCCGAGGCAGCTACGCCTATAATTCGATGGATCGATTCCAGAAGATCATTTTCCTGGTACGGTTTCCCAAGGTAGTTATTCACACCAATCTGCATAGCACGCTCGCGATGCTTGTCACCGGTACGCGATGTAATCATGATGATAGGTACATGCTTGAGATGTTCATCATTGCGCATATGTGTCGCCAGCTCGAAACCATCCATTCTCGGCATCTCGATATCCAGCAACATCATATCCGGGACTGTTTCCTGTAACTGGCCCATGGCATCGATACCATCTTTCGCAGTCAATACCTTGTAGCCATTGCGCTCCAGCAGGCGCGAGGTTACCTTGCGAACCGTAATAGAGTCATCCACCACCATAACGAGCAGACGGGATTCCTGCTCGGTAGAGACCGGTGCATCAGGCACGCTTGCGGCGACATTCATTCGTGATACTGCCGCCATATCGAGGATCATCACTACACTGCCATCACCTAGAATGGTCGCACCGGAGATGCAGTCAACCTTACTGAGCTGCGCACCGACTGGCTTGATGACTATCTCACGACTGCCCAGCAGGGCCTCTACCTGCAGGGCAATACGCTTCTCGCCTATTCGAACCAGCAGTACTGGAACCTGTTCCTGCGGCCCACCCGGCTCAACTGTACCGGTGTTTAGCAAAGTGCCCAGGTGTTTCAACTGGTAGTCATTTCCAGCGTACTGGTAGATGCAATCTTCTGAACGATAGCATGCAGCCAATTCCTCGAAGCTGGCTCGCACCACGCCCTCGATGCTACCCAGCGGGACACAGAATGTCTCGCTGCCAGCGATGGCCAGCAGCGCCTGGTTAATGGCAAGAGTGTATGGAAGGCGTACCGTGAACAGGGTACCCAGACCCGTTGTTGACTCAATATGCAAGGAGCCACCCAGCTGCTTGACCTCGCTATTGACGACATCCAGGCCAACTCCACGGCCTGAGATCTGGGTAACCTCGGAGGCAGTACTGAATCCGGTCTGCAGAATAAACTGCATCACGTCATCGTCACCCAGCTGTGAGTCTTCCGACATCAATCCGCGCTCAATGGCACGTGCGCGAATGGCCTCGGTATTGATACCCGCACCATCGTCCTCGATCCTCAGGACAATTTCCGGACCTTCCCTGTCAAATGATATCGTGATTGTGCCACTGGTCTGCTTACCCGATGCCTTGCGCTCTTCAGGCACCTCGATTCCGTGCGCAACTGCATTGCGCAGCATATGTTCAAGTGGCGCAATTACTCGATCAATCACGGTACGATCCATCTCACCATCAGCACCTGCCAGTTCAAGTTCCACTTTCTTGCCAAGCTGGCGTGCCGACTGACGGACAATACGCCTGAGTCGCGAAGACAATCCCGAGAAAGGAATCATGCGGGTACGCATCAGTCCTTCCTGCAAATCTGTACTCACCCGGGACTGCTGCAACAATAGGGTTTCAGACTCGCGTGTTGTGCCCTCCATCAGCTCCTGAAGACTGCGCAAGTCACTGATACTTTCAATCAATGAACGGGACAGTTGCTGAAGATTGGAATAACGATCCATTTCCAGTGGATCAAAATCCTGGTTACTGACTTCGATTTCCTGTTCATAGCGGTAAAGAATCTGCGCCTCCGTCTCCATCTCCAGCTGGCGCAACTGGTCACGCAGACGCGTAATGGTCTGGTCTAGTTCTGCAAGGTTGAACCGGTAATCGCTTACCTGCTGCTCCATACGGGAGCGATAAATGTTAATCTCACCCGCATAATTCACCATATCGTCCAGCACATTGGACTGAACACGCACCTGCTCACCATGCGAGCGAAGCTGTTTCTTGCGCTCCACCTTCTTCGGTAGAGTCAGGCCTTCATTGTTCGGGACTGCTATTTCGTCATCTGAAGTAACAGACGATTCTGCCTCGCCACTAGTTTCATCACTTTCAAGCTCAAGTGACCCGGCAGGATTGTTATCATCGATATCCGGTGTCACAGTATCGAATACACGGGACTCTTCATCTGCCTCCACAACCGTTTCCAGTGCCGCATCTTCTACCACGTTACCAACTGCACCAGATTCACGTTCTATCCCGCATAGCTGCTCAATGCGTATTTCTAGGCTTGTGTCGGACTGGGGCATGCTGCGCGTCTTGACTTGTTCCAGCATCTCGGACAGACGGTCATGTGATTCCTGCAACAGCATAAACAGTTCATCGTCTGCCTGCGTCTGACCATCGGCTATCTGCGTCATCAGGGATTCAAGCACGTGGCTGAGATCACCAATCGCATTGATATCCACCATCCGGGCACCGCCCTTTATGGTATGCAGCTGGCGCTGGAATTCCGTCATGTGTTCGCTATTACCAGGTTCACTCGCCCAGGCACGCAACACATTCTCACTACTGTCAATAATCTCCGAGGCCTCTTCTACAAATATCTCGTAGAGCTCCTGATCCATGGAAGAAAACACATCTGCAGTATCGACAGGTTGTTCCTCCTGCCCAGA
>Ga0209536_100009373_pt1 | contig 14563 bp, 15 predicted proteins | sample DeeMarSeWOR28_12_FD_187461 | JGI IMG/M metagenome (GOLD analysis project Ga0209536, IMG submission 187461) | Marine sediment microbial communities from White Oak River estuary, North Carolina - WOR-2-8_12 (SPAdes) (version 2) | ecosystem: Environmental > Aquatic > Marine > Intertidal zone >...
TCAATTGTGCCTGACGCATATCGTTCAAGATGCGATTGCAGCTGTACTGTTTAGTGAAATTGGTTACCTCTGCAGCCAAATCTTTGAGATTTGACAGTGAAAAATCTCCTTCAACTGTGACCGCGATATAGTCATCTTCTTTTTCGTAATTGATCATGTATGGCATTTTTATAACCTTCGGAATACGATTTCATATCCAGAATTTTGCATATTGTATTGTCAATGAGGCTGCAAAACAAGCTTCATAAAATTACCGCAATAAAGAAAAGCGTGGTATACTCGCGTGCTGCTCCGAAAGGAGCAAAATCTTATCTGGTTTTGAAAGTCTCAATTGGTGGCCCGGCAATTGGTCGGGCGCTTTTGTTGCAAACAGAATGGCTCTTGGTTTATGGGATGGGTCAACTGTTGCTGGCAACAGGGGCATGGCCTGGGAAGGCCGTGCTATGAAAGACCCATCGAAACATAAACAGGAGTTCTGTAATGACAACCGAATTTGATTCATTTGGCCTGCAGCCCGAATTGGTGCAGGCTCTCACTGAGCGTGGCTACACTGAGCCCACGCCCATCCAGGCGGGTATGATCCCGCTCATGCTGACCGGCGCCGACGTGATCGGTCAGGCACAAACCGGCACTGGCAAGACTGCTGCCTTTGCTCTCCCTATTTTGCAAAATCTGGAACCTGGCCAAAAGCTCCCGCAGGCGTTGGTGCTTGCTCCTACGCGTGAACTTGCTATGCAGGTTGCGGATGCATTTTATGAGTATGGTAAACATCTTGGCGCACGCGTGCTGGCCGTCTACGGCGGCGCGCCCTATGGACGCCAGATTACCCGCTTGAACAAAGGTGTGGATATCGTCGTTGCCACCCCTGGCAGATTGCTGGATTTGCTCAAGCGTAACGCTATCAACTTACGCATGGTCAAGACCCTGGTATTGGACGAAGCAGACGAAATGCTTAAGATGGGCTTTATTGAAGACGTAGAAACCATTCTTGCCGAAACACCGGATACGCGTCAGACTGCCCTCTTTTCTGCTACCCTACCCGGGCCGATCCGCCGTTTGGCCGACAAGTATATGCGCGATCCACAGTCCGTGACCATCCAGCGCGAGCAGGTCACAGCCGAGATGATCGAGCAGCGCTGCTATCTGGTGAACAAACGTGACAAACTTACCGCACTGACGCGTCTGTTCGAAGTCGAAGATATTTCCAGCGTGCTGATCTTTGCCCGCACCCGCGTGGGTACAGGTGAATTAGCCAATGAGTTGACCGTACGCGGCTTCCCCGCCGAAGTGCTCAACGGCGATTTGAACCAGGAAGCACGCGAACGCACACTGCGCCGTTTCCGAAATAACCAGATCAAGGTGCTGGTCGCCACTGACGTAGCCGCTCGCGGCCTGGATATTGACGACATCTCGCATGTTTTCAACTATGACTTGCCTGACGATCCCGAAGTCTACGTGCATCGTGTGGGCCGTACCGGGCGTGCAGGCAAGACCGGCCTGGCCATCTCGCTGGTCACGCCGAGCGAGAAGCGCAAACTTTCTGGTGTGGAGCGCTTTACAAAACAGAAGTTCACCTACCTGCCCCTGCCCACCGATGCAGACATCCAGCAGAAGCGTGAAAATGAATTGCTTGAAAAGTTGAATGTCTGGCTCAACCGTGACCGTTACAAACGTGAATTTGAACTGGTGACTGCACTGGTTGAAGCCGGTCAGGACCCGTTGAAAATCGCCGCCGCCGCACTGAAAATGGCGCGTGCAGACGAGAAGCAGCGCCCGATCGATCCGGTCAGTGAGGTGAAGAAGGAAGAACGCAAGCCACGAAAATTCGACCGCGATAGCAAACGCAAATTTGACCGCAAAGATCGCCACCGTGGAGCCCGCCCCGACCGCCGCGCGAAGGTCTCGCACGAACAGGATATGGTGCGCGTCTCGATGAGCCTGGGCCGCGTAGACGGCATCCGTCCGGCAGATGTGGTCGGCACGATTGCCTATCATGCTGATATTCCTGGCAACACCATCGGCAAGATTTTTATCGAAGACAAGCACACTTTTGTGGATGTGCCCGAATCCCTGGTGGGCAAGGTGCTGTCGAAAAAAGTTGACTATAAGTTCCGCCGACAGGCCGTTACAGTGGAGATAGCGTAAATCTCGGCTAGTTCGCGAGTAGTTATACTGCGAGCCGGATGCAGTTGCACCGCATCCAAAACAGAATACATGAAAAAAAGAGCTCGGTCGGAGTGTTCCCGACCGAGCTCTGCTTTACAACGAGATAACCGGCTGCCGCATCAAACTGGCTTGCATGGACCAGGGCCCCGTCCAGGTGACTGTGACGTGTTCAATTTTTCCGCGCAAGTCATCGTCCGATTCGACGAAGACCAGTTTGTTGGTTGGGGTGCGTCCCTTCCAGCGGCCTTTAACTTTTTCTTCGAAGAGTACTTCGACTTGCTGGCCTAAGAATTTGGCGTTGATATCGCCCACAATTTCGGCTTGCATATCTTCGAGCAGGTGGAAGCGACGGCGTTTTTCCTTGTCGGGGACGTCGTCGTCCATGCGGCGGTCAGAAACGGTGTTGGCGCGGGGTGAGTAACGCGCTAAATGAGCGACATCCAGCTTGAGGTCCGCCAAGACGCGGTAGGTTTGCATGAACTGCTCTTCGGTCTCGCCGGGAAATCCGACAATGATGTCGGTGGCGATGGAGCAGTCCGGGATGCGCTCGCGGATGGTAGTGACCAAATCCCGGTATTGCTGTTGGGTGTAACCGCGCTTCATGTTTTCGAGCACGGTGTCGTCACCGGCCTGGATGGGGACTTCAATGTGCGGCATGAGCTTGGGCAGCTCAGCGACGGTATCCATCAGGTCAGTGCTGAAGTAGTTGGGGTGCGATGTCAGGAAGCGGATGCGCTGGATGCCTTCGACTTCGTGGACAATGCGCAGCAGACCGGCCAGGTCGGGGCCATCGAGGATGTCCTTGCCATAGCGGTCAACAATCTGACCCAGCAGAGTAATCTCTTTGACGCCTTGCGCCGCCAGTGAGCGGACTTCGGCGACAATATCGCCCACAGGACGGCTGCGCTCGATGCCACGTTTGTTGGGGATGATGCAGTAGGTGCAGGCATGCGAGCAGCCGTAAACAACCGGTATATGCGCGCTGACCAGTTGCCCGCGCTCGTGGACAGGCAGCAGCAATTCGCCGTCCATGACTTCGAAACGGCGGGTGGTCTCGTCAGTTTCGAGGGCGCGGATCTCGCCCTGCGTAAGATAGGAGATGAGCGGCCCGGGGTCGGAGGGTGGCGAGAAGACGTCCACCATTGGGAGTTTTTCACGCAATTTTTCCGCGCCGCGCACGCCCACCAGACAGCCCATCAGATTGATGACCAGGTCGGGATTCTTTTCCTTGAGCGGTTTGAGCGAGCTTAAACGGCCAAGCGCTTTGTCTTCGGCAGACTGGCGCACGACGCAGGTATTCAAAACGATCACATCGGCTTCTTCAGCCGTATCGGTAAAGGTGTAGCCCAAATGCTCCAGCGAGGAGCCGACCCGTTGCGAGTCGGCCACGTTCATCTGGCAGCCTTCGGTCCATACGTGGTATTTCTTGTCATTCATAGAGCGGGAATTATACCAACTTTGTCTTATATTTGGCGCGAATTACGTGTGCCGCGTAAATGCCTAACTCCCAAACTTGTTTTCTCAGTATAGACCAACACAAAATCGCTCTCTTTATGCAATAAAGTAATATACCAAGTTTGTCTGGATTTGGAATTAAGGAAATGGGAGTGTGTCAAACAGTGTGTCACGCTTATCGATTCCCACATCAAGATATGGTAAAATCGTCCCGCTCGGAGGGATGGCCGAGTGGCTTAAGGCGCCTGTCTTGAAAACAGGTATGGAGCAATCCATCGTGGGTTCGAATCCCTCTCCCTCCGCCTTTACCAATCCGAGCGAACAGTTGAATATGGGGAGGTGCCAGAGTGGCTGATTGGGCTCGCCTGCTAAGTGAGTGTCGGGGTGACTCGACCGCGGGTTCGAATCCCGCCCTCCCCGCTAGAGAAAACGCGTTTCATAAGGAACGCGTTTTTTTGTTCGACCGCGGGCCCCCATTGAGGGGATGATATTCGAATCCCGCCCTCCCCGCCTAAAAGACACATTGCGAAAGCAAGTGTCTTTTTTTGTTCAACCAAAGGCCCCCATTGAGCTGATTTCCACTGATGAGTTCTATTTTAGCAAATCCTGATATTCTTGATGCCGCCGGATGTATTTGCTCACAAACCAGCACATGGACCTGACCTTCAGTCCGTTATCTCTAGCGTAGTTCAAGCCTGTTTCAACCAGTTTGCTGCCCAGGCCGCGATTCCCGACAACGGGCGGGACGCCGGTGTGGGTGAAGATGATGATATTCCCTTTCAGCATGTAATCAAGAACGGCCAGGTGGCCGTCAACGGACATCTCAAAACGACTAGCCTCAGCGTTGTGCGTGACTTCATGTTGTATCTTCACAGGTTTATTTTCATCCCGATATGAGATTTTGTGAACCCCAACCGTTCATAAAAACGATGCGCATCTTCTCGCGATTTGTGGCTGGTCAATTGCATCAAGTGGCAACCGCGCTGACGGGCGCGTGCCAGGGCCCATTCCATCATCTCCGCGCCGATGCCCTGTCCGCGTAAGTATTGGGCCACGCGAACGGATTCAACTTGCGCTCGTGTCCCGCCCTGATAACTTATGGAGGGCAGGAACATCAATTGTAGTGTGCCGATCACTTCTCCATCCACTTCAGCAACAATCAATTCATTGTTCGGATCTCGGTCAATGGCGTCAAACGCATCGTAATAGGTCTGGGGCAAGGGCGTTTCAAAATGTTCACGCTGCGCGCTAATCTCATCGTCCGCCAGCATGCGGACGATGGCAGGCATATCGGATTCTATTGCACGCCTGTATTGGACTTTATGCAAGCTGAACATGAGCACCTCCAGGATAAAGTTGTCTGGATTCTAGACCATAGCAGCCGAATCAGCAACCGGGTAGGATGAAGCGGTCGGGGCTTTCCCTGGTCTGCTTCCGTTATTTTGAATTCCCCCCTTACCGATGGACATTGACCCGCATCCTGTTTCCTTTTACAATACCTTTATGAAACTGATGTATTTTAAGTTTTCGAGCGTATCCCCATTTTTCGGGGGATTCTTTCGGCCTGACCATGACCCTCCGCGAATATTTTAGAATCCGTGTTCCCAAACTTTAGAACCCCCCTTTACCCCACCCCGGAGGAAAACCCTACTATGCCCAGCCCAATTATTTCCAAACGCGCCCCTGTTTATGCCGACGTTCCTGACGAAAAATGGAACGACTGGCGCTGGCAGTTAAGCCATCGTTTGAATTCTGCTGATGAGATCGAAAAAGTCTTCCCGCTAACTGATAGCGAACGAAAAGCACTCCAGACCAGCGGCCTGTTCCGTGTGGACATCACGCCTTACTTCATCTCATTGATCGACCCAGACGACCCGAACGATCCCGTTCGCCAACAGATCATCCCACGTGCAGAAGAGATGCAGGCCTTCACTGCCATGATGGAAGACTCATTGGCAGAAGACCGCCACTCTCCGGTCCCGGGCCTGGTGCATCGGTATCCTGACAGGGTGCTGATGCTGGTAACCACTCAGTGCGCTTCCTACTGCCGTTACTGCACCCGTTCACGCATTGTAGGCGACCCTGGCCAGACCTTCTCACGCCAGGAATTCGAAGCCCAGATCGAATATCTCAAGAACACCCCGCAGGTGCGTGACGTACTGCTCTCCGGCGGCGACCCTTTGGTGCTGGCGCCAAAGATTCTTAAAGAAATCCTGACACGCTTGCGCGAGATTCCGCATATTGAAATCGTCCGTATCGGCTCGCGTGTGCCGGTCTTCCTGCCTATGCGTGTCACGCAGGAACTGTGCGATATGCTGCAAGAGTTCCATCCGTTGTGGATCAACATCCACATCAACCATCCTAACGAAATTAGCCAGGAATTGGCCGATGCCTGCGACCGCATGGCGCGTGCTGGCATCCCGCTGGGCAACCAATCCGTTTTGCTGGCAGGTGTGAACGACTGCGTCCATATCCAACGCGAATTGGTGCAGAAGATGACGCGCATCCGTGTGCGCCCGTATTACCTCTACCAGGCTGACCTGGTGGAGGGCGCCGGTCACTTTCGCACACCAGTGGCCAAAGGCATTGAGATCATCGAAGGCTTGCGCGGTCACACGTCCGGGTATGCTGTCCCGCAATTTATAGTGGATGCACCCGGCGGGGGCGGAAAGATCCCGGTCATGCCCAATTACCAGATCAGCGCGTCCGATCACAAGATCATCCTGCGCAATTACGAAGGCTATGTCACCACATATGAAGAGCCAACTGTATATAAGCCGCATGACCCAGCTACCTGCGCTTATTGTCAGAACAAGCGCCCCGAACCGGGTCAACTTGGCATCACAGGCCTGCTTGACGGTGAAGAAATGTTTATCAAGCCCGAAGGCTTTGACCTGACCCACGACCGCCACGGTATCCAGCACCGTTTGAAAGATGAGAAAAAGTGGAAGCCGCTGGGCATAGGGGCAGGAAGTAAAGAAAATACAGAAGGGTAATAATCAAAGGAGACACGCATGAACCGTTTGACCAACCCACTTCGACTGACATTTGCTTTGCTGGTCATCACCTTGCTGGTAGCTTGTGCCCCTGGTGAAGAGCCGCCCAGCCCTGAAGAGATCCAGGCAGCCATTAACACCGCAGTCGCCCAGACAATGGAAGCCGAAGAGCAGATTGCTGATTCGGTAGCTATGACTGTTGCCGTGCAGAACACACAGACGGCGGTAGCCATTCCTTCCCAGACGAATACGCTAGCCCAGACGGATACGCCAGTAGTAGCCGCGACATTTGAGCCAGCAATAATTATCACTGACACGCCGCTTGCGTCTAATACACCTGTTACACCTTCGCCAACTTTCCCGCCACCACCGACTGATCCGCCGGCCGCCACGGTCGAAGTGCCATTGTACGCCTGCGATGTGGACAACGCAGCTCCAAAGGACAGTGAGGAAGTCAAACCAGGAGAAAATTTCAAGATCAAGTGGATGATCGTTAATACAGGAACCAAGGCCTTGCCTGCCGGTGTTGATGTGAAATACGCAGGTGGCTCGCAAATGACCACTGTTACGCGTGTGGAGATCCCCAATGCGCTTCAACCTGGCGAAAGCTACACACTTGTTCTGAATGCCGTTGCGCCCAAAGAGCAGGGCCTGCAGTATATGACCTGGGTTGTAGAGGGCCCACTTTGCTACGCATACGTCGCAATCAACGTTAAATAGTACGTCTTACAGATTAAGGGCATCTCTTCCCAGTAAATTGAGCATTCTGGCTGGCCGGGTAGGTCACCCTAAAGGTAGTAGGTGTACTGGAACTCTAGCCAAATCCATTGAAACAGACGGCGGTTTTGCCTACCGTGGCAGACGTGAATGGAACAACCTTAGCTGAAGATGCTAACAATGACTTATCATGAGAGAATATGTGCTAAACAAATTTTGTGAAATAATTCCTAAAGCGGTCGACTTCCAATTTATAATATAATACGACTTATGGTATATAGGAAACAAAAGCAGTCGGAAGCACTGAATAGGAGATAAACTATGTCTTTTAGTTCACCCGTTGGCACAGAGGAAGAACGAAACTCAGGCAAAATTTGGCCGGGTACTTGGGTTGATGCAACGCCCTATCTCACTCAATATAAGTATGGTATTCACCCTGGGGCAGACTTAAACTGGAATTCCCCACGCTGGGATGCTGATGCACATGCACCGGTGTATGCAATAGGTGATGGCAAAGTGACCTACGCACAGCGCTGGCCCAATCCGAATTATTGGGGAAATATCATCGTCATCGACCACGGGATCGTGGATGGAAACCCCCTGTTCAGCCGCTATGCACATGTAGAAAATATCAGGGTTTCGCCGGGGCAGTCCGTTAGTAAGGGACAACAAATCGCCCAGGTAGGAAATGGCTTTGGGCTCTTTGAGTACCATCTTCATTTTGACATTTCGACGACGAAAATATTGCTGCTAGAGCCACAGAATTGGCCAGCGCCAAAGGCTACCCCTTATTATAAGGGCATAGTGAGAAAACATTATGTTGATCCGCGTGCCTGGCTCCAGCAGACGCATGTTGTTGAGACCATCACGCCCCCGGTAATGTCTACTGTATGGTATGTGATCGCCCCTGCTGGTGTACCGGTGCGGAAAGATCATGGGTTGTCAGCAGAACAGGTTGGCTCACTTCCTCAGGGCTCAGAACTATCAATTGACGAGACCAAGGGAGGCCACCAGGATGGATATTCGTGGGCGCCGATAAAAAGCGGCCAGTATGAAGGCCATTGGTTAGCAATTAGGAAGCAAGACGGAAGCGAGACATATGTATCCACCAATCCGCCTAGCAAATAGCGTGCGTTGGAAGCCTGTGTAATTACCATTATCCTAAAATCGAAATGCCTGCTCGGGTTCACAGCCACCTGGAAAGCCGGTGAAGATCTGAAATTGTTGGCGAATGCCAGCAAAACGATTATCAATCCCCCCGGCACGATCGAACTGCCTGAAATGGAACCCGGCGATTACTTTACAGTCGGTTCTTTCGACGCGCAGGCCCCGGATCGACCTGGGCATTACGTGATCAATTTCGGCCTTGAGGGAGGCTTTTGTTATCCTTATGCAGCTTTTAATGTTCGATAGGCTTCTGATGAGCAAGAAAATAATAGAGAGGATGTGTGATGAGTAGGCGGGTCGTTCGCAGTATTACCTTATGGCTGATTCTAGGATCAGTTATTCTGGGCTGTGCAACACCAGCGCTTGTCACACCTCCTCCTTCTGTATCTGAACCCGGCGCAGTTGAGACCGTAATAGTGCAAACCGCTGATGCGGCACAAACGCAAACGATGATTGCTCTGCCGCCTACCAATACGCCAACCTTAGTCCCATTGCCGACGAGAACTGCAACCCTCTCTCCAACGCCGACAGCCACCTTTCTTTTTCTGCGTCCTACAGAAACCAGCCTGCCAGAAGGAATCTTTGATGATGACGAAACTGGTAACGGCGGTGGGAGTGGAGACGGCGATAGCGATAGCTCTAAAAAAACACCAACTCCACGGGAATGGGCCTGTCGCGTTTTATCCAAAAGCCCGGCAAATGAAGCGGTTATCTCAGGCGACAGCTTTAGGGCAATCTGGACGGTACAAAACACGGGTACGCAGACGTGGCCTAAAAAAAGTGTGGACATCGTATATGTTTCTGGTGCCCGTCTAAACAAGGGCAAACCCTATTATGATATACCTGCAGCGGTTGCACCTGGGGGGACTGTGACGATCTCGGTCACGATGTACGTTCCCCGTTCAAAAGATTACAATACCAGATGGGCGCTAAAGATTGGCAGGACAGAATTTTGTTCTGTAAGATTCTCCTTTTCAGTCAAATAAAAGTTTTGGTGAATAACCATGGATAAAAATACCTTAAAAAAACTCATTCTCTTGTTTGTGGCATTATTTGGTGTGCTTGCGTGTGAAATACCCCTCCTTTCAGTGCCCGCCGCTTCAAATCCAACCCCTGCTCCTGGTTCCATTGAAACTATCGTTGTGGCAACTGCCGGTGCGGCACAAACACAAACAGCACTAGTGATTCCCTCTCCAACCATGACATTGACATCGACGCCCCCACCGACTTTTACTCCTACGGATACGCCAACGGCAACGGAAACGTTTATTTTTATTCTTCCAACCGCTACCAAGCCTTTCGTAACAAAAAGCGCCGGCTCGAACTGTCAGGTAGTTGCTCAAAACCCTGTCAACGATTCGGTGTTTGCTTCTCGAGAGAATTTTACAACGGTTTGGACGCTCAAAAATACCGGGGACGAATATTGGTCTGATACCAATGTAGACTTCAGACATTCAGGTGGTACGGATATGCACGGTAGTGATATTCTCGACCTCCCCACTACTGTTGCTCCTGGTAATGAGGTAACGTTCACAATCAAGATGACGGCGCCTAAAAATGCCGGGTCTTATACCTCAACCTGGAGCTTGGGAACGAAGAAAGAAACGTTGTGTAAAGTATCCGTTACGATTATTGTGAAGTGAGGTAGGGAACATCCATGCACTACCGGCGTTTGGGACGTTCAGGTCTAAAGCTAAGCGAGATTGCATTGGGGGCCTGGGTCACGTTCGGTGACCAGATTTCCGAGAAAGCCGCTTCGCGGTTGGTCCATTCTGCTTATGATGAAGGCATCAACTTTTTTGATAACGCGGATGTGTATGCCAATGGTCAAGCCGAAATTGTCATGGGCGAAGCTATCAAAGACCTGCCGCGCGAAGCGTTGGTTATCTCCAGCAAAGTCTTTTCGCAGACCATGCCTGGTCCCAATGGACGCGGCCTTTCACGCAAGCACATTACCGAGTCTGTGCATGCCTCGCTCAAGCGCCTCGGTACCGATTACCTCGACCTATATTTCTGTCACCGCTATGATCCAGACACGCCCATCGACGAAGTCGTCTACACCATGGACACGCTCATTCGTCAGGGCAAGATTCTTTACTGGGGCACGTCTGAGTGGCGCGGATATCAAATCGCAACGGCCATCAAGATCGCCGACCAGCATCATCTGGCCCCGCCTATCATGGAACAGCCGCAATACAACATGTTCCACCGTTATCACGTTGAAACCGACCTGGCTCCTGTGTGCAAAGAATTTGGCATTGGATTGACCACTTTCAGCCCCCTGTACTACGGTATCCTGACCGGGAAATATAATGAAGGCATACCCAAGGGAACGCGTGCGGAAAGGGACGGCTACGGCTGGATACGGGAGCGTATCACCCCGGAGCGCATCGCCATGGTGCAGATGCTCAACTCGATCGCACAAGACTTGGGCCTGACTACCGCACAATTGGCCATCGCCTGGCTGTTACGACGCAAGGAAATTAGCAGTGTCATTACTGGTGCAACGCAATTGAAACAACTAAAAGAGAATATCGCAGCCGGAGACGCTGTGGTTAAAATGTCGGATGGTATTCTGGAAAAGATTGAACAGATTCTGGGAAATTACCCCGACGAATAAGTTTCAGAAGTGAAAAGTGATAAGTAGACAAGTAAAAAGGGCACGCAGTCTCAAGACCGCGTGCCCTTTTTACTTATTACTTTTTACAGATTACTGAACCTACCCGTGCCTGCTCATAAAACGTTCCATGCGCTGCAAGGCTTCTTCTATTTTTTCATAGCTTGTCGCATAACAGGCTCTCACGAAACCATCGCCGCCGGGTCCAAAGGCGTTGCCGGGGACAACCGCTACCCCTTCTTCCTTGAGCAGGGTTTCAGCAAAAGTCTCATCGTCCATGCCGGAGGCCTGAATGTTGGGAAAGGCATAAAAAGCGCCACGCGGCTCGAAGGTCGAAAGACCGAGACGGTTGAGTCCGCTCACGAGCAGTTTGCGGCGGCGGTCATATTCCGTTACCATTTCCTGCACATATTTGTCCCCGCTTTTCAGCGCTTCGAGGGCGGCATCCTGCGCGGTGGTGGGCGCAGACATGATGGTGTACTGGTGAATGCGCACCAGGCCCTTGATAATGTCAGCAGGCCCACAGGCGTAACCAATGCGCCAACCTGTCATGGCGTAGTCCTTTGAAAAACCGCCCAGCAGGATTGTGCGGCGTCTGATGCTCTCGCCCAGCGCCGGGACACAGACGTGCTCAAAACCATACACCAGGCGGTCATAGATTTCGTCTGAGATGATGAGCAGATCGTTTTGCTCAGCGATCCTGGCAATCGCCATCAAGGTTTCACGTTCGGCCACGGCCCCGGTTGGGTTGCTGGGGTAACCAACAAAAATAACCTTCGTCCGGGGTGTAATTGCGGCGCGGACTTCGTCCGGGTCGAGCTGGAAATTATTCTCGATCTTGCTGGGGATCTCCACCGGCACGCCGCCCGCCAGTTCCACTTCTGCCTGGTAAGAAACGAAGCACGGCGTGGGGATGATGACTTCATCGCCGGGGTCAAGGATAGCAACCATCGTCAGATACAACGCTTCCGAAACGCCTACCGTGGCGATAACTTCGTCCGCCGGGTTGTACGAAACACCGTATAATTTTTTTAAGTTATCAGAAATAGCCTGCCGGAGTTCTATCTTACCCAGGTTCGAGGTGTAATGAGTTTCGCCATTTTGCAGCGAACGAATGCCAGCTTGTAAAATTGGCTCGGGGGTGGTGAAGTCTGGCTCGCCAATGCCCAGTGAGATCACGTCCTTCATGGTCGCGGCAATATCGAAGAACTTGCGGATGCCCGAGGGTTTCAAGCCTGCTACGCGTTTTGAAAGATAAGTCACGCCGTCAATTTCCTGCATTAAGCCTCCATTGTTTACTGTTATTGCCCCGCCATTATGCAGCGGGGTTGCGAGGAGCCTAGCGATGACACTTGCACCGCACTGCGTGCTTTGCAGTGCAGGTGAGCAATCCCCTTATTGTGGGAAGATTGCCGCGCTCCTTTCAGTCGCTCGCAATGACACATTATATTGGTTGTACTTGCCACTCATCGGGAACTTCCCGATAGGTCAATTCAAAAACTTGCTTGTCAGCCGTCTGCACGCGAAAGCCCTTCTCGCCAGGCCCGCGCCAGCGCGACAGAATTTCAGCGATTTCCAGTCGCTGCCCCGCCCACATTAATGAAAGCGGACGCTCAGCATAGTTGGAATCTGAGCGACACTCGACGAGGTCACGCTTCAAACCGGACCTCGGAATTGTCACCGATATTGAGAGAGGTTGCTTCTTCTTGATTGGGCTGCCCATCCACAACACAGTTGCGACCAATTAAAGAATGAGCCAGTGCGGCCTGTGTGATCTGAGTTCCTTCTTCGATGATGCTATCCTGAATAACTGCCTGTTTAATCTTGCAGTTCGCCCCGATAGAGACGTTTGGCCCGATGACTGCTTCCCTGATTTCAGCAGTCGGGTGAATGAATACCGGCGGAACAACTTTAACTTCCGGCCGTTCTTCCGGTTTGGCGTCCATACGCTTGAGCAGAATCGCATTCGTTTCCAGGGTCGCGTCTATTGTTCCGGCATCCAGCCAGGTATCCACGATCTCGGTTCGCACCAGGGCGCCTTTTTCGATCATGATGCTGATGGCATCCGTCAGAAAAAATTCGTTCTTAAGCTGCACGTCCCGATTGAACTGTTCTTCAATAGCGGCCATCAGGTCTTCGCTGTTCCGGAAGTAGTAACAACCCACTACTACCATATTGTTGTCCATGCTCTCTGGTTTTTCGATGAAGCGCGTCACCCAGCCATCTTCGTTGACTTCGGCTACCCCAAAGCGACGCGGGTCGGGCACCGGTTTGACCCAGGCCACGGCGTTGCTCTTTTCGCGGTCAAGGAACGAGAAGTCCGCGTTGATGAGCGTATCTGAGAAGATCATCAGCATTGGACCGCTCAGGTACTGGCGTGCCAGGTAGAGCGCGTGCGATTGCCCCTTCATCTCGCCCTGCACCACGTAATGCGTGGTGATGTCGGGATAATGCTCTTTGATGAAGGCGGGAATCTGCGTTTCACCCAGATAGGGCCCGACGATAAATATGTATTCGACACGGTTAGGTTCAGGTAGCGTTTTGAACACGTCCATTAGGTGCTCGAGAGCGGTTTTACCCGCCACACTGACCAATGGCTTTGGCTTGCTCCAGGTATGCGGACGCATGCGCGTGCCCCAACCTGCCATCGGGATAACGATTTTCAAGGTTTCAGCCAAGTGATTTCTCCTGTGGGAATTTACAAGTCTATTGTACAACATTCCTGTAGGGGCGAAGCATGCTTCGCCCCTACTTTCTACAAACCAAAATCCCTTTCACTATAATCGAGCTTCCAACTCCTCGATTACTTCTTCCATTAAATCTATTGCTTCTTTCAAGGTGTCCGCATCGAAAGCGAATTTTGCCCCGGCGGTTGCAAACAATTCCGGCAAGGAGACAGTCGAACCCAGACTCAATGCCTTTCGATAATCCGCTACTGCTTTCTTCTGATCCCTGCGTGCATTTCCAAGAACCTGTACCGCGCCCAACTCAGCCAGACCATATTCGATGTAATAGAACGGGTCGGTGTGAATATGTCCCTGCCGATGCCAGTAAATATTCTTGTATTTTTCCAGGCCACTGTAATCGACCCCTTTCATAAAGCGATCCCACAACTCGCCCCATTTCTCCTCGCACTTCGTTCCATCTGATGCTTCTACCGGGTTTTCATAAATCCAATGCTGGAAGGCATCCACCAGGGCCATGTACGGCAGGAAAAGGAGAAAAGATTCTAGGTGTGAGATACGCGCGCGGGCATTTTCTTCCTCGGTATAAAAACCGCCGTGTTCCTGGGTCAGATAAGGGGCGGCCAGTAGCTCCATACCCATAGATGCCACTTCCGCAAACTCGGCCGGAGAATAGACTTCTGCTTTCTGGTGATAACGAAGATGCGCGCTTTCAAATGAGTGAAAGGCATGTCCACCTTCATGAAGAATGGTTTCCACAT
>Ga0209536_100009374_pt1 | contig 14562 bp, 9 predicted proteins | sample DeeMarSeWOR28_12_FD_187461 | JGI IMG/M metagenome (GOLD analysis project Ga0209536, IMG submission 187461) | Marine sediment microbial communities from White Oak River estuary, North Carolina - WOR-2-8_12 (SPAdes) (version 2) | ecosystem: Environmental > Aquatic > Marine > Intertidal zone >...
CAGCTCGCGCACCAACGCCTCGAAGCCGTTCTCCTCCGGGAGGTAAACGCACTCATTGATGCTCCAGGACTCGACCAGCGGACCCCTGACGCGATAGTAGTTGCGGCCGTCCTTCTGCCATGATTCCAGCGTCTCACCGTGTTCCTGCCAGAATTCCCCGGGTAATTCGCTGCTGCCGGAGAACAGCAGATTGACGTCCTCGAGCACCTGATCGCTATAATAGTCTTCTGCGTGGATGCCGAGCACGGCGGCCTTGATGCGTAGATTGATATCCTTGGAGACCAGCGTGACGGTGACATCAGGGTGTTCATTCTGAAGGGCCAGCGCAGCCCCCAGGATGTTGTTATCCGGCTTGTCGCCCGCCAGTGCCTCCGGCAGGGCTGCCGTCAGCATGTGGGTCTGAAAGAACAGGCGTCCAAATTTTTCCGAGTCCAGGTCGTCGAGCAGACCGCGGTTGTCCAGGGGTATGCCTCGTTCGATTTGATCGGCAGCCATATCGCGCATCAGCTCATCCAGGAAGCGGCTGACCTGACGCACGTTGCGTGCGACTTCCGAAATGCCTTTCTTACCCGCATCCATTTCCTCGAGTACAACCATCGGCAGGTAGACATCGTGCTCCTGAAAGCGGAACAGTGCGATCGGGTCGTGCATCAGCACGTTGGTGTCGAGAATGAACAGCCGCTTGGAGGACAGGTCTGTCTGTATCATATTACCGAGAGTGACTTCTGTTGCACGACAATCACAGGGAGCGGGCCTAGGAGCGATTCAGTTCGCGCACCGCCTCCAGAACTTCCTCGACGTGACCGTCCACCGTGACCTTGCGCCATTCCTTGCGCAGTTTTCCACTGGTATCGATGAGGAAAGTGCTGCGTTCGATGCCCATGACCTTGCGGCCGTACATGTTTTTTTCCTTGATGACATCAAACAGTGCGCACAAGGCTTCGTCGGTATCGGAAAGCAGCTCAAACGGAAACTCTTGTTTGGCCTTGAAGTTTTCATGTGATTTCAGGCTATCCCTGGAGACGCCGACAACGATGGCCTTGTTGCGTTTGAATTTGTTGTAACTGTCGCGGAAGTCCTGGCCTTCCCGCGTGCATCCCGATGTGCTGTCCTTGGGGTAAAAATATACCACCAGGTTCTTGCCCTTGTAATCGGAAAGCTTGAAGGTTCTATCGCCGGTGGCGGCTGCCTTGAAGTCGGGGACCTTTCTGCCTACTTGTACTGTACTCATGCTGTTTACCCTTTGAGTGGTTCTATCACTGCGTCCAGGTTCAGGCGGTCACAAAAATCCAGGAACTCCTCTCTGAGGCTGGCGATGTGCGTATCTGCCGGTACGTCCAGGGAGATGTGCACCGAAAACATCAGCGTGCCGGTGTGCGCCGCGGCATAACTGGAAGTGCTCAGATCCTGAATGTTGATGTGACGTTGGGAAAAGAAGTTGGCCAGGTTATGCACGATACCCGGGTGGTCCAGGGAGACGACGTCCACGGCGTATGGCAGGTATTCGCCCATGCGCTCCTTTTTTTCGGTGCGCTTTACGCTCACCGTCATACCCAGTTTTGCTTCAATCTGCTTGATCTGGTCTTCCAGTTTTGCCAGGTTGTTCCAGTTTCCCGTGACCAGCAACAACACGGCAAACTCGCCGCCGAGCACCATCATGCGGCTGTCGGCGATATTGCAGCCACTGTCGAGAATGAAGCCAGAGAGCTGGTCGACCAGACCCGGACGGTCCTCGCCGACGGCGGCGATAACCAACTGTTTAGTCATAGCGGTAACCCATGGTTCTTACGGGGCTCCAGCCTACCACTATTCCAATTCGACGGCACGCAGTTGCTCGGCCGCCTGTTCCGGGCTGATGGTGCTGACGAACAGACCAGAACCCAGTTCAAAGCCGGTGGGTATGCTGGTGCGTGGGCAAATTTCCAGATGCCAGTGGTAGCTGTCATGGCATTGGGAAAACGCGTTGTTGTGCGGCAGCGAGTGCAGGAAGAAATTGTACTGCGCGCCACCGATCACCGCATCGAGGCGCGACATCGAGTTTTTCAGGACCCGCGCCAGATCACGACGCTCCGCGTCGCTGACGTCCATGAAGTCACTGCGGTGCTGCAGCGGCAAAATGTGGATTTCCCATTCGTAACGGCTGGCAAAGGGTTTGATGGCGACGAAGTGCTCGCCGCGTTCGATAACATACTGCCCGACGTTGATTTGTCGGCGAACCGACCCTGATTCCCGGTCGTAGATGGTCGCCTCGAAAGTCAGGGCCTCGTCGATCAATGAGCAGAAAATGCACTGGCGGTTGGTTTCAAAATATTTCCGGCTGTGCGTCACCTCGTTGTAAACATTTTCAGGAACCACCGGCATGGCGATAATCTGGCTATGGGTGTGCGGGATGCTGGCACCCGCCGCGGGCCCGAAATTTTTGAATACCAGTACGTACTGGATACGGTCATCGGCTGCGTAGAGGTCACGGATACGGTCGCGGTAGACGCCCGTCAGGCGGAACAGGTGCTCTTCAGACATCTCCTGAATGGCGACACCGTGTTCCGGGTGATCGATAATCACCTCGTGTCGACCGTAACCGTCGATGGCCTGTTGCAGGCCGAATACCAGATTGCTCGAGCGGCTTTCGTCACCGAGTACGGGGTAGAGGTTTTCGACCACCCGTACCGACCAGTTCTGTTCGTCGGGCGAACTGAGCACCGCTGGCGGCGTCATGTGTTCATTGCCGGTGCAGAACGGGCAACGGTCGACGTGTTTGCGGGTGTCGCGCGGTGCCGGCGCTTCGTCCTTGCGCGGACGCATGCCACGGGCCGTGGAGACCAGTACCGACTCGCTGGGTACTATGGGGTTGATGCGGATTTCGCGGACCGCTGCGGATTTTTCCGTCATGGGCATGCAGTTCCTAGTGGGCTCAACCCGGAATTATCACCCCAAAAACCTTGGGCGACACAAAGGGCTTTTGAAGCGCCTATTAAATGCATTGATCAAAAGGACCCCGCCGTCGCCCCGGCCGAGCGGTTTTTCCCGGCGTTTGCAGGCAGTTGCGGTAACTGCGTGCGGGGGTGCCGACAGCGAGCGGCTGGCAGTCTGTGCCGCCCGGGCGGCCGCTCGGATTCCATCAGCGGGGCCGGCCACCGAGGAGCGGACAATCCAGTCGCGTTGCCGGGTCCTCCGCTTGTCACTGGCGGGCCGGAAACGTACCATGCGCTTTATTTTCCGTTCCGGAGAACTTGATGTTTCACGGCAGTATGGTGGCTCTGGTGACGCCGATGCGCGAAGACGGCTCGGTGGACAACGACAGCCTGGAAGCACTGATCGAATTCCATGTCGCCGAGGCGACAGATGCCATTGTCGCGGTGGGGACCACCGGAGAATCCGCAACCCTGGATGAGAAGGAACACTGCGCTCTGTTGCGTCGAATCGTGGAACAGGTCAACGGGCGTTTACCGGTCATTGCCGGTACCGGGGCCAATTCCACACAGGAGGCCATCGATTTAACCCGCTGCGGCATGCAGGCCGGCGCCGATGCCTGTCTGCTGGTGACACCCTATTACAATAAGCCCACCCAGGAGGGTCTGTATCAGCACTACAAATTGATCGCGGAAACCGTCCCGATTCCGCAAATTCTCTACAACGTCCCCGGGCGAACGGCTTGTGATCTGTTGCCGGAAACCATCCAGCGGCTGGCGCCGATTTCCAACATTGTCGGCGTAAAGGAAGCAACCGGCAGCCTGGAGCGCGGTCGCCAGATACTGGAAGCCTGCGGGGACCAGCTGGATCTGTACAGTGGCGACGACGCCACCGCCATGGAGCTGATGCTACTCGGTGCGAAGGGGGATATCTCGGTTACGGCGAATGTGGCACCCCGGGCCATGCACGACATGTGCGCCGCGGCGCTGGCTGGAGATCGGGCGCGCGCCGAGCAGATCGACCAGCGACTGCGTGCGTTGCACGAGGATCTGTTCGTCGAATCGAGTCCCATCCCGGTTAAATGGGCATTGCACGAGATGGGCTTGATTCCGCCGGGCCTGAGGTTGCCGTTGACACCACTCGCAAGTCGTTATCATCAGCGTATCAGGGACGCCCTGCGGCAGGCGGGCGTTGTTCAGACCGCGGATGTCTAGTGCTGCAGTGGTCGTTTGCTTTGATAAAAGGTTGGTTTTCTGATGCATCTCAGTGAGATCACGAGGCCCACGTTGCTGGCGGTTGTGATGCTGCCGGCGCTGACGGCCTGCAGCTGGCTGGACCGGACGTTTCCGGACCGCAGCAGGGATTATCGAACGGCCAAGCCGACCGCACCGCTGGAGGTGCCGCCGGACCTCGCCACCACACCCGTCACGGATAGCCTGGTTGTGCCGAGTGATTCGACTACGCTGTCCGGCTACACCACTGCCCGCGAGACGCTCGACGACCGCCGTCGTGGCGCCGGTGAGGTATTGCCCAGCCAGGACGCGCTGAGTTTGGAGCGACACCAGGATCGAGCCTGGCTGGTCGTGCAAGGGGAGCCCGAAGATGTCTGGCCCCAGGCCAGGGAATTCTGGCTGGAGAATGGTTTCTTCATCATGAAGGAGGATCCTGCCACCGGGATTCTGGAAACCGACTGGGTCGAGAATCGCGCGAAAATTCCGCAAGGGCCGATACGCAAGGTGATCGGGCGGGTTTGGGATCAGGCGTATTCCTCGGCTTATCGGGATCGTTACCGGATGCGCCTGGAGCGCGGCGAAAAACCGGGGACCACTGAGCTGTTCATCAGCCATCAGGGGGTCGAAGAGATCCTGACCAGCGAAAGCGATGAGAGTTCGACCGTGTGGGGACCGCGGCCCAAAGACCCGGGGCTGGAGTCAGAAATGCTGAAGCGCATGATGGTCTATCTCGGCGTGCAACCGGAGCGAGCGGAGCAGATGCTGGCCGAAGAGAAGCCGGTCGAGCTGCGCGCAGAACTGATACAGCAGGCGTCCGGGCAGGCGACACTGGTGGTGCACGACGATTATTCCAAGGCCTGGAGAAATGTGGGCATTGTGCTGGATCGTGTCGATTTTGCGGTCGAGGATCGTGATCGGCTGCAAGGGGTTTACTATGTGCGCTACAACGATCCGCTGAAAGGGAAAAAGGACAAGGGGCTACTCTCCAACCTGGCTTTCTGGTCATCGGACGAGGAGGAGGTCCAGCATTACCAGATCAAATTGTCCGATGAGGGTGATGACACCCGGGTGGTGGTATTGAACGAACAGGGTGAGCCCGAGACTTCAGTGGCTGGTGTACGAATTCTGACGCTGCTCTATGAAGAGTTGAAATAAGCCAGCGATGCGTTTCGCATCTCTGGGCAGCGGCAGTAAGGGTAACGCCACACTGGTTGAGGCCGGCAATACCCGCGTGCTCATCGACTGCGGCTTTTCCTGCCTGGAGACGGAGAAACGTCTTGCCCGCCTGGCCCTGCACCCCGGCGAGCTGACGGCCATCCTTGTCACCCACGAACACAGCGATCATATTTCCGGTGTTGCCCGCGTTTCCCGCCGTTACGGTATTCCCGTGTGGATGACCGCCGGTACCGAAGCGGTGCACAAAGGCGGCCGGCTGGCCGCCTGGCATTGTTTCAACGCGCATCAGTGTTTCGAGATCGGCGATCTACAGATTCGGCCTTTCCCGGTGCCGCACGATGCCCGCGAGCCCTGCCAGTTCGTCTTCTCCGACGGTGCCAGATTCCTGGGCCTGCTGACCGACACGGGTAGTCTGACCCCCCACCTGCTCAAGGCCCTCGCCGGACTGGACGGGCTCATCCTGGAGTGCAACCATGATCCGGATTTGCTCGCCGATGGACCGTACCCGGCGCCGCTCAAAGAGCGCGTCGGCGGTCCCTTCGGGCATCTGAGCAATCAGCAAGCTGCGGATTTATTAGGTAAAATTGGTACGGCTCGGCTGCAACACCTGGTTGCGGCTCATCTCAGCGAAGAAAACAATCGCCCCCATCTGGCACGTGAGTCCTTGTCGGCGGTGCTGGGTTGCCGTCCCTCCGAAATCCTGGTCGCCGACCAGCCCGCCGGCATGCCGTGGAAGGTTCTTGCCTGAGCGGGCGACGCTCCCCGCCGCTTCTCTAAGGTATACGGCCGCCCTGCCAATATAAGCACTGAGTCACTGATTGACCGAAGGATACTGGCGTGTTGTAGGCATGCCTAGGTGCGCCATCACATAGAGAAGAGGGAAATACTGTGAGCCTGAAATTCCTTTCCAATCTGCCCGTCCGACAGAAAGTCTGGGGCAGTTTCGGTATTCTGCTTGCTCTCATTCTGCTGGTCTCCGCCATCTCCTACCGCAGCCTGTTCAAGGTCGAAGACGAACTGGGCCGGGTGGTTGAGGAACTGCAGCCGACCATGCTGGCCTCGCAGGACCTCTCCCAGTCGCTGTCTCAGGCGGCCGCGGCGATGGGCCTGTATCTGCTCGCCAAGGAGCAAGGCAACAAGGCGGAGTACCGGCAGAGCCTGGAGGCTGTGGATACGGCATTGTCTGGGCTGGAAGCTCAGGTCAAGGGGCATTCCGATGCATCGCTGAGCAAGAAGATGGAACAACTGCATGGTCTGGTAGCACGCTTCCAGGCCTATGAAGAAAAAATGGTTGGCCTCGTCGAAGACGATATGAGCAACATGGCGGGGCTCTCCTATGCCGCACAGAATGTGAATCCCGTCAGCCAGCAGATGCTTCAGGTCACCGGCGAAATGCTCATGAGTGAATTCGAGGAGGATGTGGGTGAAAGGCGGCGCGAATTGCTCAACGCCATTCACCAGTTGCGTTACTCCTGGGCCAGTGTCATGAACGGTGTGCGCGCCTATATCGCATTCAGGGGCGAGCGCTCGCTGGGCGAGATCAACCTGTATCTGGGCGATGTCGACGAGAAAATCGAAAAGATCGCCGCGTTCGGCGACGATCTGACCTTCGAACAGGACGAGGGACTGCAGCAGTTTAAAAAGCTGAAAGAGAAGTTTATGGCCAGCTTCAAGGGCCTGCGCGAGTTGGGCGATTCAGGGAAATGGCGGCAGGATGTTCACCTGATTCGCGAAGAAATCGGCCCGCTGCTCGATGAGATCGGCAGCGAGCTGAGGACCCTGGTCGAACAGCAACGGGAACTGGCGGTGGAGACCAGTGCTTCCCTGCTGTCCACGGTCCATCAGGGCACGACTATCATCGGTGTTCTGCTGTTGGTAGGTCTGGCCATCGGTATCGGTGTGGCCAGCCTGGCCGGCAGTCAGATCGTCAACCCCATTTTGCGGCTGAAACAGATCCTCGAAGACATCGCCAAGGGTGAGGGCGACCTGACGCAGCGCGTCAAACTGGCCTCGAAGGACGAACTCGGACAGGCTTCCGGCTACTTCAATCAGATGATGGAGAACCTGCAGGAAATGATTGTGGATATTGCCGATGTCTCCCATCAGGTTGAGCAGCGCGCCGAGCAGACCAGTGACCGTATGCAAGCCGTGCAGACCAACGTGGCCGAGGGCGCGGAGCGTACCCGTGCCACGGCGGCCGCTACTGAAGAGATGTCAGCCACCAGCGCGGAAATCGCTCGCAATGCGGAGACTGCCGCGGGCGAGGCCGAGCAGGCTCGTACACAGGCCGGGGAGGGCAGTGCCGCCATGCAGCAAATGGCCGACCAGGCGAAGACCATGGCAGCCCAGATCGGGCAGCTGCAGGAAAGCGTCGACGCTATCGAAGAGAAAGGGCGCTCCATGCACAAAGTCATCGGTGTTATTAACGAGATCGCCGAGCAAACCAATCTTCTTGCGTTGAATGCGGCAATCGAGGCGGCGCGGGCCGGCGAGGCCGGGCGCGGCTTTGCCGTGGTAGCCGATGAGGTCCGTCAACTGGCGTCCAAGACGCAGCATTCCACGGCGCAGATAAGAGAGTTGCTCGAAAGTAACCAGAAATCCAATCAGAGTCTGGTGTCCTCCATGGGACAGGTCGCCGACGCCAGCAGCTCCGTGTTGCAGACGGTCGGCGAGACCGAGCAGGTGATCGGGTCGATGTCGGATAACGTCAATCAGATGAATGACATGGTCGAGCAGATCGCCCAGGCGGCCCGTGAGCAGTCGCAGGCCAGCCAGGAGATCGCGCACAATGTCGAGGTGATGTCGGACAAGGAGAGTCAGAATGCCGAGCTGATGGTTGCCGGTAGTCAGGATCTGCAGGACCTCACCAGCACCGCTGTGCGTCTGAACGCTGTCGTCGGGCGCTTCAAGGTTTAGGCACTGCCGCCGTCGACAGGACGGCTGTACCGTCCGCAGGCCATCCAGTATCATTAGAGACTTTCTCGGGGACAGATTTCGAATTTGTCCCCCGGGTCGTTCTGTTCCCTGCTTGATAGAGAAAGTCCATGCTGCAATTGCTCGGTGCGCCTGCCTTTTCCCCTTTCCGTCTTCAAAAGCACGCCGACCGCATCCGGCGGACCGCTGCGTCAGTGGCCGGGCTGAAGGCTCACTTTGTGCACTTTGTCGAGCTCGAGCAGGAGCTGACCACGGAGCAGCACGAGGTATTGCTGAAGCTGCTGGATAGCCGGGGAACAGACCTCAAGTTTGTCTCCGATGGCTTTTCGCTTTGGGTTGTGCCGCGTATCGGCACTATTTCGCCCTGGTCCAGCAAAGCCACAGACATCGCTCACAACTGCGGCCTGCTGGCGGTCAAGCGTATCGAACGCGGTATCCGCTACGACGTGAAGCTCGAAGGCGGGGTGACACTCGATGACGAGTCAGTAGAGTTCATCGGTGAGCTTCTGCACGACAGAATGACGGAGTCGGTGCTGACCCGTGCGGAGGATGCACCGCTGTTGTTTCAGCAGGCGGACCCGGCACCCCTGCTCAGCGTCGATATCATGCAGGGCGGCCGAGCGGAGCTGGAGCGCGCCAACGTCGAACTCGGGCTGGCTCTGTCGGACGACGAAATCGATTACCTGCTGGACAGTTTCACGTCCTTGGAGAGGAATCCGACCGACGTCGAATTAATGATGTTTGCTCAGGCTAACTCCGAGCACTGTCGGCACAAGATCTTCAACGCCAGCTGGATTATCGATGGCGAGGAAAAGGATAGCACCCTGTTTGACCTGATTCGCGCCAGCTACAAGGCCAGTCCGGACGGCATCCTGTCGGCCTACCACGACAACTCGGCGGTGCTGGAAGGTCAGCCGGCGAAACGCTTTATGGTCAATCCGCAAACAGCTGAGTACCACACCTGTGCCGAGGATGTGCACATACAGATCAAGGTGGAAACACATAATCACCCCACGGCAATCTCACCGTTTCCCGGTGCGGCAACCGGCTCCGGTGGTGAAATCCGGGACGAAGGCGCCACCGGGCGCGGCGCCAAACCCAAGGCGGGGCTGTGTGGATTTTCCGTGTCTAATCTGCGCATTCCCGAGTTCGTACAGCCCTGGGAAAACGATCATGGCAAGCCGGACCGTATTGTCTCCGCCCTGGATATCATGATCGACGGGCCGCTGGGGGCAGCAGCCTTCAATAACGAGTTCGGTCGGCCCAATCTGTGCGGTTATTTTCGCACCTATGAGGAGCAGGTGCCCCGGCCGGAGGGCCCCGAACTGCGTGGCTATCACAAGCCCATCATGATAGCGGGCGGATATGGAAATATCCGCGCCGAGCATATCGACAAACTGGATATTCCCGCCGGTGCGCAGATCGTGGTGCTGGGTGGTCCCGCGATGTTAATCGGCCTCGGCGGTGGTGCCGCGTCGTCGATGTCCAGTGGCGCCAGTTCGGAAGCGCTGGACTTTGCCTCCGTGCAGCGGGGGAATCCTGAAATGCAACGGCGTTGCCAGGAGGTGATCGACCGCTGCTGGTCCATGGGCGAAGACAATCCAATATTATCCATTCACGATGTCGGCGCCGGTGGTCTATCCAACGCCTTGCCGGAACTGGTGAATGATGCAGGTCGGGGCGGTGCCTTTGAGCTTCGAGCGGTACCCAACGATGAACCGGGTATGTCGCCGATGCAGATCTGGTGCAACGAATCCCAGGAGCGTTACGTACTGGCCGTCGAGGCGGAGCGCATGGATGAGTTTCAGGCCCTGTGCGAGCGCGAGCGTTGCCCGTTTGAGGTGCTGGGGGAAGCCACCGAGGAGCAGCGGCTGGTTGTCGGCGATGGTTATTTCGATAATACCCCCATTGATCTGCCGATGTCGGTGTTGCTCGGCAAGCCTCCCAAGCTGTTACGCGATGTCCATCACCGGACCTTTAGCAAACCCGAACTGGATCTGCCCGCCGAGCTGACGGAAATGGCCTACCGGGTGTTGCGCCTGCCGGCGGTCGCCAGCAAGCAGTTCCTGATTACCATCGGTGACCGCAGCGTGACCGGCCTGGTGGTGCGCGACCAGATGGTGGGGCCCTGGCAGGTGCCGGTGGCGGACGTGGCCGTCAGCTGCGCCGACTACCAGGGCTATGGCGGTGAGGCCATGGCAATGGGGGAGCGGCCGCCGCTGGCGCTGATCGATCCGGCCGCTTCCGGCCGCATGGCGGTGGGCGAGACGGTTACCAATATGGCCGCTGCGCGTATCGACGGGTTGTCGAAGATCCGGCTGTCGGCGAACTGGATGGCGCCGGCCGGCCATCCGGGAGAGGACGCCGCCCTGTTCGACACCGTGCGTGCGGTCGCCGAGCAACTGTGTCCCCGGCTCGGCATTGCGATTCCAGTGGGCAAGGATTCACTGTCCATGAAAACCGTCTGGCAGGAAGAGGGTCGAGAACGCTCGGTCACCGCCCCCTTGTCACTGATCGTCAGCGGCTTCGCGCCGGTTGCGGATGTGCGCATGACGCTGACGCCGCAGTTGCGCCGTGATGATGGAGATACCGATCTGATTCTTATCGACCTGGGTAAGGGGCGCAACCGTCTGGCCGGCTCGGCACTGGCGCAGGTCTACAAACAGATCGGTCATCATGCGCCGGACCTGGATGCCCCGGAATCACTGAAAGCTTTCTTTGCGTCTATCCAGGATCTCAATCAGGCGGGCCTGTTGCTCGCCTATCACGACCGCTCGGACGGCGGCCTGTTCGCCACGCTCTGCGAAATGGCGTTTGCCGGCCACTGTGGTCTCGAGGTTCACCTCGACGACCTGGGCGACGACCAGCGGGCTGCGCTGTTTAACGAAGAGCTTGGCGCCGTCGTGCAGGTTAGGCACTGTGATACAGACACGGTGCTGGAAACGCTGAGGGAAGCGGGTCTGGGCAAACACAGCCATGTCATCGGCGAGTTGCGCGATGACGACCGTATTGTCTTTACCTATGCGCGCAACCCGGTATTTGAGGAGCGGCGCGAAGATCTGCAGCGCGCCTGGGCGGCCACCAGTTACCGGATGCAGCGCCTGCGTGACAATCCGGAGTGTGCGGATCAGGAGAATGCTGGCTTACTGGACGCTGGTGATCCCGGTCTGCAGCCGCAGGTGAGTTTTGACCAGGACGAAAATCCCGCAGCGGCGATGATTGCCACCGGTGCGCGCCCCAAGGTTGCCATACTGCGCGAGCAGGGCGTCAATGGTCAGGTGGAGATGGCCGCCGCATTCGATGCTGCGGGGTTCAGCTGCCACGACGTGCATATGAGCGATGTGATTCAGGGGCGCAACGATCTTTCCGCCTACAGTGGCTTGGTGGCCTGTGGCGGCTTCTCTTACGGTGACGTATTGGGTGCCGGTCAGGGCTGGGCGAAATCCGTATTGTTCAACCCGCGCGCGCGAGAAGCGTTCACCGCTTTCTTTGCGCGGCAGGACAGTTGGGGTTTGGGTGTCTGCAACGGTTGTCAGATGCTGTCCGGTCTGAAAGACATCATCCCCGGTGCGGCGCATTGGCCCCGTTTCGTGAGAAATACCTCGGAGCAGTTCGAAGCGCGCTTCTCCATGGTTGAGATACTGCCGACACCGTCCGTACTGCTGGACGGTATGGCGGGTTCCAGGTTGCCGATTGCCGTGGCTCATGCAGAGGGCCGCGCTGAGTTTGAGCAAGCCGAGGCGGCGCAACGGGCTTTGGATGCCAACAGGGTGACATTGCGTTATCTGGACCACTACGGTGAGGCCACGGAGCAGTACCCCCTGAACCCCGACGGTTCGCCGCTCGGCATCACCGGTTTGACCACGGATGACGGCCGCTTCACCATTATGATGCCGCACCCGGAGCGTGTGTTTCGCAGCGTTCAGAACTCCTGGCACCCGGACGATTGGGGTGAGGATGGCCCCTGGATGCGCATGTTCCGCAACGCGCGTGCCTGGGTGGGCTGAATTCCAGCTATGGGACCCACTTCAGCTTGCCTGAGGACAAGAACGTGACCTTTGTGTTCTTAGGCAGGCTCTGATTAATTCGTCATTGCGAGGAGCATAGCGACGAAGCAATCTCCGAACGACTGATTCTAAACTATCAGATTGCCGCGCTTCGCTCGTTTATGCCCTTCGGGTGCAATGACCGACTTGGGTGAATTAATCAGATGTCCCGTAGTGGTTAGACAGGCGGATCAGCTCAGTCGCTTGTATTTGATCCGGTGTGGCTGATCCGCATCTTCTCCCAGGCGTCTCTTGCGGTCGGCTTCGTAGTCTGCGTAGTTGCCCTCGAACCACTCCACATGGCTGTCACCTTCGAAGGCGAGAATATGCGTGGCGATGCGGTCCAGAAACCAGCGGTCGTGAGAGATCACCACGACACAGCCCGGAAAATCGAGTAAGGCTTCTTCCAGCGCGCGCAGGGTCTCGACATCCAGGTCATTGGTCGGTTCGTCGAGCAACAGCAGGTTGCCGCCACTCTTGAGCAGTTTGGCGAGGTGTACCCTATTGCGTTCGCCCCCCGAGAGATCACCCACACGTTTCTGCTGTTCCGTGCCACTGAAGTTGAAGCGCGAGACATAGGCCCGCGAGTTAACGGTATACTTTCCGACGGTAATAATGTCCTGGCCGTCCGAGACCTCTTCCCACACCGTTTTATTGTCGTCGAGGGCGTCGCGGCTCTGGTCGACATAGGCTATTTCCACCGTTTCGCCGATGCGCAGTTCTCCGTCATCTACGCTCTCATTCCCGGTCAGCATTCGAAACAGCGTGGTTTTGCCCGCACCGTTAGGTCCGATGATGCCGACGATGCCGCCCTGCGGCAGTCTGAAGCTGAGGTCGTCCACCAGCAGTCGGTCACCAAAACCTTTACGAATGTGACTGGCTTCTATCACCAGTTCACCAAGACGCGGGCCCGGCGGGATATAGAGTTCCTTGGTCTCATTGCGCTTTTGGGCTTCCTGCGACGACAGGTCGGCAAAGCGGGCCAGGCGCGCCTTGCTTTTTGCATGACGGCCTTTAGGGTTGCTGCGCACCCATTCCAGTTCCGCTTTCATGGCTTTCTGTCTTGCACTCTCGGTTTTTTCTTCCTGTTCGAGGCGATTTTCTTTCTGCTCCAGCCAGGACGAGTAGTTGCCTTCCCAGGGAATACCATGGCCGCGGTCCAGTTCGAGGATCCAGCCCGCGACATTGTCGAGAAAGTAGCGATCATGGGTGACCGCAACCACGGTGCCAGGGTATTCGTGCAGAAAACGCTCCAGCCAGGCCACGCTCTCGGCGTCGAGGTGGTTGGTGGGCTCGTCGAGCAGCAGCATATCGGGTTTTGACAGAAGCAGCTTGCACAGGGCAACGCGGCGTTTCTCACCACCGGAGAGTTTGCTGACGTCGGCATCCCAGGGCGGCAGCCGCAGAGCGTCGGCGGCGACTTCCAGGGTGCGCTCCAGGTTGTGGCCGTCACTGGCCTGCAGCACATTTTCCAGTCTGGCCTGTTCGGCGGCGAGTGCGTCGAAATCGGCGTCGGGTTCGGCATAGGCGGCGTAGACTTCTTCGAGACGTTTCTGTGCCTCGGTGATATCGGACAAGGCTTCCTCTACGTTGCCGCGAACGTCCTTGCTGTCATCCAGCTGGGGTTCCTGGGGCAGATAACCCACCTTGATACCTTTCTGCGGCCGTGCTTCGCCGTGGATCTCGGTGTCAATACCGGCCATGATTCTGAGCAGGGTGGATTTGCCAGAGCCGTTCAACCCAAGTACGCCGATCTTGGCGCCGGGAAAAAAGGACAGCGAGATGTCGTGCAGGATTTCGCGTTTTGGCGGCACCACCTTGCCGACCTGATTCATGGTATAGACGTACTGAGCCATGGGCTTTCACCGCTTGCAGAAAATGAGCCGCGATTATACAGACAGACACCACCAAGTTCAGGCGCTGTGGCACGGATCACTGCAGTCAACGGCAGCCCCCGCCGCTTGATTGCCCTGTCCGTAAGCGAGAGGCCGCGGCCAAGGACCTGCGGGTTTTGTTGCGACTGTTGCCTGCCGGCGCGATGCTTCCTGGGCCGCTGCGATGGCAGCGGTGCTGGTCTGTGTCTTCGTCAAAAGATTGGCGAGTCAGGCGCGGGGCTTGCCCCGGTCAGACGCTTGGGCCGTCGCTCAAAGCTGGCGGTGTGCGTCGGCGTGCATCTAAGCGTAGCCTGGTTGTGGTTTAATAGCGCGCATGGTTTCCGCGGGCGGCATTGGTTCCAGCCCGGTTGCCGTGTATGTCGGCGAGGC
>Ga0209536_100009375_pt1 | contig 14562 bp, 16 predicted proteins | sample DeeMarSeWOR28_12_FD_187461 | JGI IMG/M metagenome (GOLD analysis project Ga0209536, IMG submission 187461) | Marine sediment microbial communities from White Oak River estuary, North Carolina - WOR-2-8_12 (SPAdes) (version 2) | ecosystem: Environmental > Aquatic > Marine > Intertidal zone >...
TGAAGGTCTTGGTTCGGCATTCGGCATAAATATGCATTCATCTGATGAGGAAATTGAAAGTAAAGCGTTACAATTCAGAGAAGCATGCTTAGAATGCAATATACAGGCTATTAGTTCTGAACAAAAAGCTGAAACACATCGGAAAATATCAGCATGACCTGTCCGGTCGCCATCAGTACGCCTCCCCAGACTATGGAACGCCTGAAACCGAGTACCTTATCTGCCAGCATACCACCAAGTACGGGAGTAAGATACACCAGGGCGTTGTATGCCCCGTAAATGCCTATTGCGCGTTCGTCGGCATCGGTTTGCGACATGTGGTCAAACAATACCTTGATCATGTAAAGTGTAAGGATAGCCCGCATTCCATAGAAGTTGAACCGCTCCCACATTTCAGCAAAAAACAAGGTAAATAAGGCCTTGGGATGATATTTTTTCTGAGAATAGATAATTATAGAAATCCAGGCCCCAACGACGACCCAGGCAACCAGCATTAGTATAAGTCCAGCATCCATTTGTGTAAGAATTATAAAACCGCCGCTAAAATATAGAAATATCCTTACGGAAAAAAATTTACGGAATAATTAGCCCCATTAATTTGGTCATGGTCAGGGTATAGTAGGTGCAGGGAATAAAATATGGCTGGAAATGTAATTTATTAAAGAAAATTTTGGGCATAATTTAGAAATCCTTTTATCTTTAAACGAGTAATTCACGGATAAGTAGATGAGCAAGGTATCAGGGCTGAAATTAGCAGAAAGCAGTGATCAGATGATTTTTTCCTATATGGGCAAGCCTGCCCATGAAATGATCGATTTAATTCTGGAGATGTCAGAATTAAAACTTAAGGATCTGGAATCCCGGAGCTCCATTGTCAAACGCATCGTAAATATATTGATCGAGATCCTGCAGAACATATTTAATCACGGGGAGGATTTCAGTGTAGTCGATCATCAATCCTTCAAATATTTCCTTTTCAAACGCGATGAAGACTATATTGTAGTAACCGAGAATTTTATTAAGACGCAGGATGTAGAAAACCTAATCAAAAAACTCGATGCGTATCTGGCCATGACCGAAGAGGATATAACAAGAGTTTACCGCAGTACCCTCGTGAATGGGGGCTTCAGCCATAAGGGGGGGGCAGGTCTTGGATTGATCAATATTATAAGAAAGGCCAATGGAAACCTTAAATATGATTTTGAGCGGGTGGATCAGGAAAATTCATTGTTCCGATTAAGTGTTCAAATCAAGGCAGATTAGTAAATTTGCGACATGGAGAATTTTTACCTGGAAGGCAGTGATAAGACGCCGGCTATAACATTAAATGCAGAGAGTGGTGAAATGATATTTTCAGGGAAATCTATTCCGGAAAATTCAGCCAACCTATATGAACCAGTTATGGAGTGGATCGATGGCTACATTCAGACTCCCGCTGAGAATACCACTTTCGTGGTCAAGCTGGAATATTTCAATACGAGTTCCTCGAAGTACCTTTTAGAGATCTTCCGCCGGTTTGAGGAATTGTTCAAGACGGGCAGGAAGGTTGCCGTACAGTGGTATTACGAGCTGGAAGACGAGGACATGCAGGAATCCGGCGATGATTTTCGGGATATTCTCAGGATCCCTGTCGAATTGATCGTCTACTGATCGGGTACTGGAGTGCCTTCCGGCGAGAACGATCTTCTTATAAAACTTTTTACACGCTGATTGTTCATCACCATCAAAAGGAGTTCATGCAGGAAATTCCGGATAAAATGTGACCGTTTAAACAGGCTCATGATCTTATGTTGTACCGCATTGTAGTGTATCACCTTGTGGAGCTGTTCAGGAACATGGTCCGGATCAAGGATCATATGTGCTGCTTCCAGGCCTGATACAAGGGACTGGTAGATCCCCTCACCTGTAAGACCGGAAGCCATCCCTGCCGCTTCACCGATCAGGAAAATATTCCCAAAGTGTATGCCCCGGTAATCATAGCTGATCGGATAGGTTTGCAATTTGAATCCTGTGTAATCGATGCCCTTTTTATCCAGCCAGGTTTGAAAATTTTGCTTGAGTTTAGCCGGGGGCAGAACCCCGGGATCACTGCAGCATCCAACCGCAATAGAATCCTGATGTGGGAAAATCCATGCATACCAGGCTTTGAACAGTTTTGAATCCAGGTGAATTTCCAAAGTTGGATCTACGATGTTCCAGGGAATAGTATATTGAATGCCTATCAATTTTTTTTGAACCGGCAGACCAAGGAATTTTCTTACGATGGAGTTATAGCCATCAGCGCCTACCAGGAATGTATAGTATATCCGCTCACCACCAGCAAGTTCGATATGGTCCTTGCCTATCCTGGTGACCTGTGTATTGTTCCGAACAACCATGTGGGTTTTATCCAGCAGGCTCCTCTGCCATGAACCCAGGGCTTTTCTATTTACGGTGTAAAGAAAGGGTCTCGGGGCCTGGGTGGTACTTATTCGTTTCGGACTCTGCAGGGAAGTGTTGCTGATTTTGTGCTCGATAACGCTGTCCGGTACATCCAGGATTTTCAGGTCGTTGGCAGTTAATCCTCCGGCACATAGTTTATCCCCGAAAACCGGCGCTTTTTCCAGGAGCAGAACGCGCTTATCGGATCCTGAAAGTACATGCGCACATTTTAATCCTGCCGGTCCACCACCAACGATGATTATATCATACTTTTCCGGAGATGCCTTTTTTAGGTTCATGTGCAGATTTATTCTCTCACCGTACCCAGGAAAACGCGAATATTTGGATTGATGGGATTCCCTGAAGCTCTTCTGAAAGATACAACCTGCCCGGTGTGATAGATAGCGTCAGCAATGGGACCATTGATCATATTCCAATAAGGGAACTCACTCGATCCATTTTCATTTGTAAAAATCACCTTGTTGTGATCGAGCGTATTGGCTGGCTGATCTTTCAGCACCTGGCTGGCATGTGCCAGGTGCTCTAATGTCCGGGCCCGTTTCTGTTCGAAGGTCAATGATTCTTCCTGCCGCGGGAAAGTATTGGGTTGGTTCATGCTGGCGTTAACGATTGTTAGCGAGAGTCCAAGTATGTGGTCGATCGTTTCATCCGTGGTCCTTGCTTCAGCACTGGGTTTGTATGCCAGGTCTTTCTCGGTCAGCCCCTCGGTAGCCCAGTAATACCGGAATCCCAGGCCATCGATCATGCGTGCCGCTACGGTTTCAGGAGTATATACTTCAGGATATTCCGGGATCACACGATAGGGGAGGTTTTCATCCGGATTTTGGGTTTTCTCTTCCTGGGCTGTAACATCAATATGGATAAGCAGGAATAATGTCAGAAGGCAAATATATTTCATGGTCATGGTGTTTTTACAAGGTATCTGGTACTAAAATTAATAAAAAACCCGGTCGTTTCTTCGACCGGGTTTTCTGGGTTTATATTATAGTGTATGATTACATCATTCCACCCATTCCACCGCCACCCATTGGTGGTGCAGGCATAGCTTTCTCATCTTCCGGCTCCTCAGCAACAACGCATTCGGTAGTCAGCAAGAGAGAAGCAATAGATGCCGCATTCTCAAGCGCTAGTCGGGTCACCTTTGTAGGATCGATAACACCAGCCTCAACAAGATCAGCAAACTTATCGTTCTGGGCATCATAACCGAAGTTACCTTTCTCCTCTTTAATTCTCTGCACGACGATCGAACCTTCACGGCCTGCGTTCTCTACGATGGTCCTGAGCGGTGCTTCCAGCGCGATGCGTACGATGTTTACACCGGTTGCCTGGTCTTCGTTGTCAGACTTCACCTTATCGAGCGCTTTTATGGCCCGGATGAAGGCAACTCCACCACCGGCAACTACACCTTCCTGAACGGCAGCCCTGGTGGCATGCAAGGCATCATCAACAAGGTCTTTCTTTTCCTTCATCTCCACTTCAGTAGCTGCACCAATATACAGGATCGCTACACCGCCTGAAAGTTTTGCCAGTCTTTCCTGAAGTTTTTCCTTGTCATAATCGGAAGTAGTCGTTTCGATCTGTGATTTGATCTGGTTGATTCTTCCCTGGATCTCTTCCTTCTTGCCACCACCATTTACAAGGGTCGTATTGTCTTTGTCGATGTTTACTTTTTCAGCTGTACCAAGGAAGTCAAGGGTGGCATTTTCGAGCTTGAACCCTCTTTCCTCAGAAATTACAGTTCCCCCGGTGAGGATAGCAATATCTTCCAGCATTGCCTTTCTACGGTCGCCAAAGCCAGGTGCCTTGACGGCAGCGATTTTCAGGGAACCCCTGATTTTGTTCACTACAAGCGTAGCAAGTGCTTCGCCATCAACATCTTCGGCAATGATCAATAAGGGCTTTCCAGTTTGGGCTGCAGCTTCCAGGATTGGGAGCAGCTCCTTCATGGTTGAGATCTTCTTGTCATAGATCAGGATGTATGGGCTCTCCAGTTCAGCTTCCATCTTCTCGGCATCTGTCACGAAATAGGGGGAAAGATAACCACGGTCAAATTGCATACCTTCCACTGTCTTAACCTCAGTTTCAGTTCCTTTTGCTTCTTCTACCGTAATTACGCCATCCTTACCCACTTTGTCCATCGCTTCGGAGATCATCTTACCAACTTCCGGATCATTGTTTGCGGAAATGGTAGCGACCTGGGCAATTTCCTGGAAATCTTTGATCGGCTTGCTCTGCTTCTGTAGATCTTGCACTATCGCAGTTACTGCCTTGTCAATTCCTCTTTTCAGATCCATGGGATTGGCACCGGCGGTTACGTTCTTAATACCGTTTACATATATTGCCTGAGCGAGGACAGTAGCAGTGGTTGTACCGTCTCCGGCATCATCTGCAGTTTTGGAAGCTACTTCCTTGACCAGCTGGGCACCCATATTCTCAATTGGGTCTTTGATCTCGATTTCCTTGGCTACGGAAACACCGTCTTTGGTTACGGAGGGAGCACCGAATTTCTTGTCGATGATCACATTTCTACCCTTAGGTCCAAGCGTAACCTTTACTGCTTTGGATATTGTATCAACACCCTTCTTTAGTTTGTTTCTAGCTTCTGTATCAAAAATGATTTGCTTTGCCATAATGAATGTATATTTTATGTTTAAATGATTGCGAAAATATCTGATTCCCTCATGATGAGGTATTCTTTGCCTTCTATGGTGATCTCTGTTCCGGCGTATTTCCCATAAAGAATGGTGTCGCCCACCTTTACGGTCAAGGGTTCATCCTTTTTACCAGCACCAACGGCTACTATTGATCCTTTTTGTGGTTTCTCTTTGGCAGTATCTGGAATAATGATACCTGATGAGGTGGTTTCTTCGGCTGCGGCAGGCTCTACCAGAACTCTGTCAGCCAGTGGTTTTAAACTTACTTTTGACATATTAGTATTATATTTTAGATTTATAAATCAACAAAAAGTCTCCTTTCTTTTAGCATTTCTCATGCCAACTTGATTTTTCGCCGTTTTCGTCACCAAAAGACTGACATTTTTTCATTCTTCTTGTCATAATATCCAGGGAGAAACGTTAATACTGTCAAATAATCTGTTTTGTTATATTCATTTTCATTTATTATATTTTGATCATTCACTGATTAGGCATACTAAATTTGGTTTTATGATGGAAAAGTTGGATAACAATTGGTTGACAGATGGCTTGATTGATTTTGAATATAAAAAGTATGTGTTGCTGGCATATTTGAAAAATATCAGACAAAATTTCAGTATCAATAAGCTGTATCCGTTTTTGTCAGACCTGATTCTACACTACCAGAGACTGAAACGCCTGCAAAAAGATAAAATGGAAATATCCAATCAGTTTCCTACAGCCCTGAACCTGGATGAACTCATGGCCCAGAAGCTGAAGTTCGATCGTCTGATTAAGGATGATGATGTGAGCAGGGAACTTGAGGAGATCATACTTTTCTCAGTGGATAAAATGAAAGATACTTTGATTGAAGGAAAGGAGATCTATGAAATTGTGGAAGGTCATATGGAGATAGTCCCCATAGGCATTACGGCACTTTATCAGAACGAAGGATTTATGTTCATTGATCATACCGGGAAAGGGCCGCTGTTTGTTTACAGGTATAAGATCACCGTCTTTGAGAACGCCGAGGACAAATATAGGGCAATTCACACCCACCTCATTGATAAAGTCAAGAAAAGCATTTCCACCACGTATGAACAGGTGCGGATGAACCTGGTGCATAAGAACAGGGATTTTTCTAATCCAGCGACTTACCTGGTGAATTCCAGATACACCTATCCGATGGAAGAAACTGTACTTCCGGTGGCAAAACGGTTGCTGGTAAGATATGTTAATGTAGCTTGAAAAAGAATTACTGCCCGGCAGTAGTATCTATTCCCTGGAGATCCCCTTCGCTCTCAAGGTTGGGATCCAGTGACGGCATAACTGTTCTTTCCTGTGCTCGGTCGATGTTGGGGCTGCTGAAAGAATCGCTGACAGGTTCCTGGATAATAAGGTTTGTCGCCAACGTGAGTACAACGAGGCCGATTGCCAATCCCCATGTGATTTTTTCAAGCAGATCCGTAGTTCTTTTTACACCCATCAACTGGGAGGAACCCGATCCGCCAAACTGACTGGAGAGACCACCGCCTTTTGAATTCTGTGCCAGAACCACCAGTACGAGTAAGATGGCCGTGATAGTAATGAGTGTAACGATTAATGCAAGCATCTTATTTCTTCAATTTCTTCTTCAACTCTTCAATTTGAGTTGCAAAGTAAGCCTTTTTTTGTGGAAACTTCCAAATTAATTTCTTGTAAATGTCTATGGCTTTTTCAAGCTTGCCCTGGCGTATCATTATGTTGGCAAGGTTCTCTGAAATGATATCGTCACGGAATTTTACACTGTGTGCGCTGAGATCCTTCTTTTCCGTGAGCTCTTTGGAAGAACGGACTTTCTGCATCTGCGGATCAGACTTAATAAATTTTTCGATGAGCTTTTCCTGCTCTTCCTTCTTTAATTTTCGCTTGGGTGGCGGATTGGTTTTTTCCAGCTTGGTCAGAAAATCCTTGATAACCTCCGGGTCTTCCTCCTCATAATCCGGATACTTTTCCTTTTCTTTTTTATCAGATTTATCCTTCTTCTTACTCTTTTTTGATTTTGCTGCGGGTGGGTTATTGGCGGCGTGGGCATTATTATCCAGAAGACTTAGGAGGGAAGCCTTGTGTTTTTGTAATTCTGAGATATTTTTCAGGATCTCCTTGCTCAATGAATCCCCACTATCCATCTCCTCTTCCTTCTGTTCTTCCCTGACGTCTTCCTCCGCCGTATCCCTTGCCGCTTCATCCGACTCTTTTTCGAGGGTATCTTTTACTTCCTCAATTTTCCTTTCTTCAATAGAATCTTTTGGTTTCTTTGTTTTGTCTTTCTCCTTAGGAGGTTCCGTTTTTGCCGTATCCTCAGTTTCCACAGCATCCTCCTCAAGCTCCTTATCTCCAGTTATCTCCTCTATTTTTTCCCCGATGGACTCCTCTCCTTCTTTTATTTCGTCCTCCGCTACATCAACCGGCTTGACATCGGTTTCCTCAGCCGGCGTCTCGACCTCCTCCTCCTGTAATGAGACGTCTTTTGATACCGGTTCAATCGCTTCTTTGTCCTTTTCAGCTGCTACCTCCTGGTCTGATTCGGCGGCTGGTACTTCCTCCGCCGTGGTCAAATCCGCCTTGGTATCTTCTTCCACACCTGTTCCTGAAGCTTCAATGGGCGACTCATCCTTTTTGTTCACCTCTTGAGGTTTTTCCTTCTTGGCTGTTTCAGCGGGGGGAGTTTCAATTTTTTCTTTCTTCTCTTTGACAGCAGTTTCCAACACCTCACCGGCCAGCACATCTTTTGACATAAATTCTTTTAAAATTGACCTGTCGGCTATATATATTGCCGCCTTGGTCAGGCTTTTTGATTTGTCTTTTGTATCGTGCAAATTATCCAGTCGCGCCTGCAGGACTTTTAAAAAAGGGCTGTAAGAATATTCCCTGGAAAGATCATTGATCAGCTTGATTTCCTTCTCTGAGGCTATCCCGGGGTTTTTTACGATTTGAATCAGTCGCTTATTATTCAATTGTCCCACTTTTAAAAATGAATTTGAATATTAATAAATTTATTACCAATTAGCTACGGAAGCATTAAAAATATCGACAAACAACTGTTCGAAGATCTCCTCTACAAGAGCAGGTTCTATGGCTGATATGGATGTCGATCTGGGATCATAATCTGCATAAAACGAAAATTGCTGGTCGAAATTAAAAGTATCGTCATCTGTGTTGATGTATTCTACCCGGATACTGATGGTCAACCTTTGTAATCCGGCATTATCCGGGGCATTACTGTTCGGACCCACGGTAGGGGCTATGGGAGCATACCGGAAAGAGGCTATGTTCCCGCTGAACTGCAGATCTCCATTTCCCGAATTATCAATGCCCAGGTTGGTATTGTTCTGAAAATATTCCTTGAGCCCTTCCGTAAACTGCTGACTCAGATAGGGGGGGCCGTCACCCGCTTCATTGTAAAAGAAATCGATGGAAACCGTCTCAATGTCAGGTGAGATACTTGCCCCTGAGAAGGAATAAATCCCACATCGGTAGAAGATCGCTGCTGACAGGATCAATAATATCACATAATGCCTACTCTTCAATTTCAAACTGTTTTATCTTTCGGTATAGCGTCCGCTCTGAGATACCCAGATCCTTTGCCGCATATTTTCTTTTGTTATTATTCTTCTTGAGCGCCTTAATGATCAATTCCTTTTCTTTATCTTCCAGGGATAAGGATTCTTCAGGTTCTGCTTCATGAGATATATCCTCTACATTAGAGTAAACGAAATCTTTCCCCGATTCAGTATTCGATTTGATCAATAGTGCTGTATTTTTTTCCTGAGAAGCATCGTCCACCTCCTCTTCCAGCCCTTCGATGAATCCGGTATGCTCGCGAAGGGCTTCAGCATCAAATTTCTCATCGCTGATTATGCCATTGACCAGCTTTTTCAATTCGGTAACATCTCTTCTCATTTCAAAAAGTACCTTGTACAACAGTTCCCGTTCGGATATTCCTTCCTCATTCTTATTTTTATAGAGGGCGGGAATCAGGTTTTCTTCCCGGGGCAGATACTTATTCAGAATTTGTGCACTGATAATTTTGTCTGTCTCAAGGATCGATATCTGCTCCACCAAATTCTTCAGCTGCCGTATATTTCCCGGAAAACGGTAATTGAGTAAGGTCTGCCGGCCATCTTCAGTAAGCGTTATGGGTTTTGTGCGATACTTTTCGGAGAAGTCCGACGCAAATTTCCTGAATAGTAAGATAATATCCTCTCCACGTTCACGCAGGGGAGGCACGAAGATGGGCACAGTATTCAACCGATAAAAAAGGTCTTCTCTGAATTCCCCTTTATCCACGGCTTTGTGCAGGTCGATGTTGGTGGCGGCCAGTACACGGACATCCGATTTCAATACCTTTGAGGATCCCACTTTTATAAATTCACCGTATTCCAGAACCCGCAAAAGACGGGCCTGTGTGCTGAGTGGCATTTCACCTATCTCATCCAGAAATATGGTGCCCCCATTAGTGACTTCAAAGTATCCTTTCCTGGCTTCATGGGCACCTGTGAACGAACCTTTCTCATGCCCGAATAATTCTGAATCAATGGTGCCTTCGGGTATAGCCCCACAATTAATGGCTATGAACTGGCCATGCTTCCTGTGGCTCTGCTGGTGGATGATCTTGCTGAAGGATTCTTTGCCTGTGCCGCTTTCACCACTGATCAATACGGTCATGTCGGTGGGAGCAACCTGGATGGCAACGCGTATGGCATTGTTAAGCAGGGGGGAATTCCCGTTGATGCCGTAACGTTGTTTTATACTGATTAATTCCTCGTCTCTCAAGATAGATACTTTATGCGTTAACCACCTCGCCAACTAAGGTTGCCGAGGTACAATCTTTTATTTTGACATGCACATATTGGCCTTTGGCGTAACTTCCGGCAGGAAAGACAACGACCTTGTTGGTACTCGTTCTGCCCTGCAGATGTGCTTTTGATCGTTTGGAAGGGCCTTCGATCAGCACTTCATAGGTGTTGTTTACATCCCGTAAATTTCGCTCCAGCGAATGCCTGCTCTGGAGGTCTATAATTTCCTGCAGTCGGCGTTTTTTTACCGCTGCAGGCACATCGTCCTTAAGTTTTTTGGCCGCCGGTGTTCCGGGCCTTTCGGAATAGGCAAACATATAACTGAAATCAAATTTCACCGCGTCCATAAGGGATAGCGTATCCTGATGTTCCTCCTCTGTTTCAGTACAGAATCCCGTGATCCAGTCTGATGAAATACCGCAGTCTTCTCCTACGATCTTTCTGATGGAGTGGACCCTCTCAAGATACCAATCCCTGGTATAGGTCCGGTTCATAAGGTCCAGGACCCTGGAATTACCACTTTGTGCAGGCAGGTGAATATACTTGCAGATGTTCCCATGTCTGGCCATGGTATGGAGCACATCATCGGTTATATCTTTGGGATGAGAGGTGGAAAACCTTACCCTGAGTCCGGGATCGATGCCGGCAACCATTTCGAGTAATTGTGCAAAATCTACATAGGACTGGATCGCTTCATTATTATCCAGTCTGATCTTATTGTTTTCCGCTTCCGACCATTTATAGGAATCCACATTTTGTCCAAGCAGGGTAACCTCCCTGTAACCCTTGTCAAAGAGATCCCGGGCTTCCCGCACTATGGAATGTGGGTCACGGCTTCTCTCCCTGCCCCGTGTAAAAGGTACCACGCAGAAAGAACACATGTTGTCGCAGCCACGCATAATGGATATAAAGGCGGTCACTCCGTTCGAATTCAACCTGACGGGAGAGATGTCGGCATAGGTTTCTTCCCTTGAAAGGAAAGTATTCACAGCCTTTTGCCCCCCATCTACCTTTCTGACAAGATCGGGTAGATCCCTGTAGGCATCCGGCCCAACCACAAGGTCAACGATCTTCTCCTCATCCAGGAGCTTGCTTTTCAGCCTTTCCGCCATGCAACCCAGAATGCCCACCATCAATTCAGGTTTCTCTTTCTTAATGCCGTTGAATTGTTTCAATCTCTTCCTGATGGTCTGTTCGGCTTTTTCGCGTATGGAGCAGGTATTGATAAATATAACGTCCGCTGATTCGTACCGGGCAGTCGTATCGAATCCCTCCTTCTTCATGATGGAAGTAACGATTTCACTGTCAGAAAAATTCATCTGGCAGCCATAGCTCTCAATATACAGCTTCCGGTTGTTCCCGTTAGGCTCCTCCAGGCTTACCTGCATGGTTTCGCAGCTAGTCTGGTTTGAATTTTCCTTGACCGAATCCCAATTGAATTTAATCATTTATCCTGCCTCACTTTATTTCGCAAATGCAAAGATATATAATCTGTACAAGATTATGCCATTTTGTCAGTATCTAATAAATTCATATTTTGTATAAATGCGCGTAAATAGTATATTGTTACTTTAATTGTTTGCCTGTGCCATGAATAAATTAAGGAACAGAGAAATAACGGATGTTTATGGGTGTTTTACATTGAACAACGGCGTGGAAATGCCTTATCTTGGGCTGGGTGTTTACGACTGCCGGGATGGACGTGAAGTAATTGATGCTGTCACGTGGGCATTAGAGGCAGGATACCGGCATATAGACACTGCAGCATTGTATGGGAATGAACGGGGAGTGGGAAAGGCTGTTCGTGCCTTTGGGATTCCGAGGGAAGAGGTTTTTGTGGTCAGTAAGGTGTGGAATGATGACCAGGGATATGAAAAAACACTGCGCGCATTTGATGTCAGCATGGAGAAACTTAATCTCGATTATCTGGACCTTTATTTAATACACTGGCCGGTCGGTGGTAAATATCAGGATACCTGGAAAGCCATGGAAAAGCTCTACGGGGAAGGCAGGATACGTGCTATTGGGATCAGTAATTTCCTGGAAAGACATATCGAGGAATTGTTGAAAACCGCCGAGATTGTCCCAATGGTAAATCAGATGGAATTTCATCCATATATTGTACAACAACCGCTACTGGACTATTGCCATGCAAAAGGCATACAGTACGAAGGATGGTCTCCTTTTATGCGCGGTAAAATATTTAAGATCGAATTGTTCAGGATACTTGCAGAAAAATATAAAAAATCAATCGCCCAGGTTGTACTGCGGTGGAATCTGCAGAAGGGTGTGGTAGTTATTCCTAAATCGGTCAGGGAGGACAGGATAAAAGCCAATGCCGATATATTTGATTTCCAAATATCTCCGGAGGATATGGCATCCATAGACCGTCTGGATAGGAATCAGGTAGTGGTAGGCCCTCATCCTGACAGCTTTGATTTCTAACTATAACATTGGCAAACACTCGAGGGAAAAGATTGTTTGTTGTTAAAGTACATTCTGTGACGGAGTAGAGTATATTAACAGACAGAATGAGGATTTTAATCGGTTAACATGTCAAATTTCTTTATAATAGGAGGTTCTTCAGGTATAGGGAGGCAATTGTCGGTTCAACTGCTCAACACTGGGCATCGCGTCTATGCCACCTTTAATGAACACGAAATGAGGGATGAAGGAGAGCGGCTGACATACCATCAATGTAACGTGTTGGATGATCCAGTCCAGATCGATTACCTGCCCGATACCCTGGACGGCCTGGTATATTGTCCCGGACGCATCAATCTAAAACCATTTCATCGGATACAACCCGGGGAATACATCAAGGACTATGAACTACAGGTTGTTGGAGCCCTCAAAATGATAAACCTGGCACTTCCAAGACTGAAATCTGCCGGCAAAGCCTCCATAGTCTGGTTTTCCACCGTGGCCGTACAGGTAGGTTTTCCGTTTCATGCCCAGGTAGCGGCGAGCAAAGGGGCCATCGAGGGATTGACAAAATCCCTGGCGGCTGAATTTGCACCTCAGGTACGCGTGAACTGTATCGCCCCTTCATTGACCGATACACCGTTGGCGAAGCAGCTTTTAAGTAATGATGAAAAACGCGAAGCCAACGCCCAAAGGCATCCGCTGAAGAAAATTGGCAAGGCCGAGGACCTCGCGAACATGGCAGAATTTCTATTGACAGACAAATCCGATTGGATCACTGGCCAGGTATTTCACGTAGATGGTGGAATGGCTACTTTAAAGATATAGATGATGAAGGTTCTTCTTACCGGAGCTACCGGATATATTGGCAGAAGATTGCTTATTGCGCTTTTGAAAGAAGGCCACCGGGTGATCTGTTGTGTCCGGGATCCGCAAAGGTTTGATGAGGACCAGTACAATTCCTCCCTGCTCAAAGTAATAGGTGTAAACTTCCTGGAAAAGGATACATTGCATACCATCCCACAGGATATTGATGTGGCGTACTACCTGATCCACTCCATGTCAGCCACGACCAATGACTTTCAGACTATGGAAGAAAAATCGGCATGGAATTTCAGGGACAGGATATCAGAAACTACCGCCAGGCAGGTTATCTATCTGAGCGGCATAGTAAATGAAAAGAAGCTCTCACAGCATCTAAGCTCGCGAAAGAGCGTGGAAGACATACTTGATACCGGGAAATATCATTTGACGACACTTAGGGCGGGTATCATTGTTGGGTCCGGGAGCGCCTCCTTTGAAATAATACGGGACCTGGTTGAGAAACTCCCAATGATGGTTACACCAAAATGGCTGAATACCAGGTCTCAGCCTATCGCCATAACCAATGTGATTCAATTCCTGAAAGGTGTGTTGGACAGGGAAGAGACCTACGATGAGAATTATGATATCGGAGGCCCTGAGATCCTGACCTATAAGGAGATGCTCCTTAAATTTGCCAAGGTGAGAAGACTGAAAAGGACCATCGTAACCATTCCTGTTCTAACCCCACGGCTTTCTTCCTACTGGCTGTACTTTGTCACCTCTACATCCTACAAACTCTCCGTCAACCTGGTGAACAGCATGAAAATTGAGGTGGTCTGTCGGGATAATAATCTGGCTGAAATGCTGGGCATTGAATTGATCCCGTACGAAGAGTCTGTTCGAATGGCATTTGATAAGATCAAACACCACGATGTAACATCCAGCTGGACCGATGCGCTTTCAAGTCCTGCCCTGGAAAAAGGTATTTCTTCGTTGGTGATGGTCCCCACATACGGATGCTACACGGACGAGAAAAAAGAGCCGATAGAGGATGAGGAAAAAGTGCTGGACAGGATCTGGAATATCGGAGGAAAAAGAGGCTGGTATTATGCGGACTGGTTATGGCATTTCAGGGGATTTCTGGACAAGCTTTTTGGTGGAGTAGGGCTGCGCAGGGGTAGGAAAAACCCGGATGAAATAAAACCGGGAGATGCATTGGATTTCTGGAGGGTGCTGTATGCCCACCGGGAAGAGCATCGGTTGTTGCTTTACGCGGAAATGAAACTGCCCGGTGAAGCCTGGCTGGAATTCAGGGTAAAGAACAAAATGCTAATACAAACCGCCACCTACAGGCCCCGGGGAATATGGGGCAGAATGTATTGGTTCATTTTCTTACCCTTTCATTATATAGTATTCAGAGG
>Ga0209536_100009376_pt1 | contig 14560 bp, 17 predicted proteins | sample DeeMarSeWOR28_12_FD_187461 | JGI IMG/M metagenome (GOLD analysis project Ga0209536, IMG submission 187461) | Marine sediment microbial communities from White Oak River estuary, North Carolina - WOR-2-8_12 (SPAdes) (version 2) | ecosystem: Environmental > Aquatic > Marine > Intertidal zone >...
CTGGGTCCTGCAGTGGTTGATGGCTATTATCTTCCCCTCTGCGCCGCGCTGACCGAAGCCACCGGGGACCAGGACGCCGTCGTAGTCTTCAAGGATCTTCACGTGTTTGAGGTCCTCCTCGAATTCCTCGGTCTCTATCCAGTCGATCTGTACCTTGCAGCCTGACTTGGCTGCGGCGTGGCGGAGGGCCTCGTTAACGCTGACGTAACAATCGGCCAGCTCAGCGTACTTTCCGCACAGGGCGATCTTAACGACGTCTGTGGGTGTCCTGTACCTATCCACCATGACGTTCCAATCAGTCCAGTTGGGCACGCAGCTGTCCAGACCGAGGTACTCGCAGACCACGTCACCCATCCCCTGTCCCTCAAGCTCCAGCGGGAGCTCGTACAGCGTGGGCACGTTGATGCTGCTGAAGACGGCTCTCTCCTCGACGCTGCAGTAAAGGGCGATCTTTTTACGGTGCTCAGGCTCCAGTCGCCCTGTCTCTATCCTCGCGGCGATGATGTCAGGGTTGAGGCCGATAGCCCTGAGCTCTTTGACGCTGTGCTGCGTGGGCTTAGTCTTGGGCTCGCCCACGGCCTCGAGCACGGGCACTAGGGTCACGTGGACCAGCAGTGTGTCTCCCTTCCTCTCCTCGTTCCTCATCTGCCTGAACGCCTCGAGGAAAGGAAGCCCCTCGATGTCTCCCACGGTGCCGCCGCACTCTATCAGGACTACGTCTGCCTTGCTCTTGCCCGCCACGAGCCTGATCCTGCGCTTGATCTCGTCGGTGACGTGGGGTATGATCTGGACGCATCGGCCGAGGTACCCGCCCTTCCTCTCACGCCTGATGACCTCCTGATAGACCTGACCACTCGTGATGTTGTTGAGCCCGCTGAACTCGCCGCTCAGGAACCTCTCGTAGGTGCCAAGATCCATGTCGGCCTCGTAGCCGTCCTCGAGGACAAAGACCTCGCCGTGAATGTAGGGGTTCATGGTGCCCGCGTCTACGTTGAAGTAGGGGTCGCACTTCACGGCCGTCACCTTGAATCCGCGTACCTCAAGCATCTTACCGACGCTGCAGGTGACCAGTCCCTTCCCGAGGCCGCTCAGGACGCCGCCCGTGATAAAAATATATTTTGTCACTTCAGTGACCCGCCGATAATACTGCGATTCTCACAGTGGCTCCGTATAAATCATTCGCAGTCGTAAATATAAGCGAAGAGTCGTGCGATAACTAGATTTTGTCGGCATTTACTTGTGGAATCTGTTTACATCGGAACAGAGACGATGCATTTCAATTATGTGGTAAAATTCATCTATTGTTCTGTATGTGAAGCCTAGCGTCGGTGGTGATGTTGAAGCCCAGCTGCTTCAGGGGCCTCTCACAGTCAGAGTCCATGAGGTGGGTCGAGTGCATCTCACATCCCTTGAGTTGGGATAGGACACTGAGGCACTCGGCGGCGTTTGGGTTGAAGACGGAGCTCACGGATAAAGCGTCCAAGACCTCCTTCACGTCGAGGGAGCCATCGCTGAGCCCCATGCTGCCCTTCAGGCTGTTGAGGGCCTCTATAATCACGGGTGAGAGGACATTTATCTCGTCGGGGATACCCGCAAGAGTCTTCACGGCGTTGAGCAGCGCCGCCGACTCGGAGTGCAGAAGAGGCGAACGCTTCCCCGTGATGATCACCGTGCCGCCATTCGTGTAAAGCTCTATGGCCGAGCCGCTTTGGAGGCCGTTGAAGCCCTTGGATGGGTCCTTCTTTGCTAACTCCCACGCTTCGTTGGCGGCCGTCGCCACGGCTCGGTCGCCAGGCTTCACGCCCACCTTACCCATGACCAGGTCCATCCTCTCCAACGTATCGTAGGTGGTATGGCCTTCCACGAACTCCCGTTGGTATTGATAGTAGCGGCGTACTATCTCCTCCCTGCTCGCCTGCCTGACGACACCGTCGTCCACGATACCTTGCTTGGCCATGTTGACGCCCATGTCCGTGGGGCTCCTGATCTCCGCCATGGGGTCGCCGGGCTCCGTCATCCTCTCTATGATCTTCAGCATTATGGCGAAGTTCTCGATGTCCCGGTTGTAGTTTGTCGCCTCCACGCCATACGCCTCGATGTGCCAAGGGTCCACGCAGTTGTAGTCCCCGAGGTCGGCCGTGGCGGCTTCGTAGGCAAAGTTCACGGGGTGCTCCAACGGTAGATCCCATATGGGGAAGGTCTCAAACTTGGCGAAGCCACTCATCACCCCCATCCTGCGGTCCTGATAGACCTGACTCATGGCGAAGCTCATCTTACCGCTGCCGGGGCCGGGGGCCGTAACCACCACTATACGCTTCTCCGTGTCCACATGCTCGGGCTTGCCGTACCCCTCATCGCTGACCACCCGGTCCAAGTCTGTGAGATACTCGTCTATCTCGTAGTGGATATAGACCTTGATGCCTCGGTTCTCGAGGCGCTGCTTGAACTTGTGGGCCGTCTGCTCGCCGCTGTACCGGTTGATGACCACTGCGGAGACGTCGAGGCCCAGCTCACCCAGATCGCCTATGTCCTTGAGTATCTGGTCCTCGTATGTTAGCCCGAAGTCTCTTCTTATCTTCCTGCCCTCGATGTCTTTGGCGCTGATGCAGTGTACTATCTCCAGTTCGTCCAGCTTCCTGAGCATCTGGACCTTGGTGTCCACCATGAAGCCGGGTAGCACCCTGCTGGCGTGGTGGTCGTACCGGAGCTTGCCACCGAACTCCAGGTACAGCTTATCGTACTGGTCTACCCGCTCCATGATGCGCCGAACCTGAGCGGAGAGGTACTTGCTTGTGTCGAACCCTTTCGCCTTAATCATATCCGGCTCCGCCTAACTGCACTAGAGAAGCAATCTACGAAAATCGAGTCGCATACCATCCTCGGCGGATGTTTGAGCACATGAGAACGGGCCCTCGGCGGACTCTCCGGCATATTCAACAATATTTTGAGGTTCAATAAGATACTTGCGTAGAAAAACCCGTTGAACAGATCAAACTTTTACATCTCAGCCATGATCCGTTGAAGCCTCAAGGCATACTCGTCCTGAAGCCTAGGCAGGCCCCGCCTAGCGGCCGGGCCCGCATATAGGAGTACAAGGTTCTCGGGGTGGAGGCATAAATCAACAATTTCTTTGAACTCGATCTCTGGATCCTCCTCCAATATGGATATGAGTTTCTCGCCGATGTAGTGGACCTTGGGGAGGATGGACTCCCGGTCGATCAGGATACCCATGAGCCTTTCCCGACACTCCTCAAGAGCCTCCTCACCATCTAGGCAGTCTCTCACCAAGCTCCAGGTTTCCTCAAGCATCGCGTTCTGGTTCCGCTCGTAGCCACGTATCTTCTCGTTCGCCTCGGGGCTCTTGTGCTCGCCAACCCTAACCATGTTTGGGGTACAGTAGTGGTTGGCCAGGCCCTCGGATACAAGGTGGCAAATGAGCCGCGCCGCCACCTCCTCCAGCGAGTCGGCGCTTATGGCCAGCCTTATAATCCCCGGCCTCCGAGACAGGCAGTTCGTGAGGCCTACATGGTGGAACTCGTGGGCCATATGATCCATGCTTATGTCGTCGAGGCCGCGGATAATGCTCCGCCCAACGTCGCCGCCACGCACCATCCCTGGGTTGAAGGCGTCCACCGTCAGGTAAACTGTACTCTCGATGACCGTGCCCGCTGGCAGATACCTCAGGGCCTTCCGTTCGGCTTCGCCGAAGTCCATGCTAAGCGCGACACTCACTTCCCTCCGGAGCCTCGCCACGGCCTCTAGGCTGTAGCATGAGCGGAAACCCTTCTCGAACCTTAGCTTTACACGGTCGGTGTTGACCGGGTGCTTGGAGCCCAGGTTTACCAAGATGGACACCATGTCATCTTTCGTGAGCTTCATCAATTTTTCATAGGCGGAGAGTATGAACGACATCGCCCTAGTTGAGAGGAGGTGCTCGGCCTCGTCAACGGTGACGCGCCTACCCTCCCAGATAGACGCCTCCACAAGATCGAGGAACAGGCTGGCCCCGTCATCCTCTATAGTAATCATTGGCCTCAACCACCGAGGATGCTGAAACCCGTTTAAAGGTGACTCACAAAATGTACTCACGTTTCTTGACTAACCCTCGGCCTACAATAGGGATTCAGCCGTCATCTCAGGTGGCTTAGGTATGTCCATGATCTTTAGGATCGTCGAAGCAACGCTGCTGAGGCCCTCGCCGTCTCTGAGCTTTACGTTTTGAAGCTCCTCTCCTCTGTCGATGAGGATGAAGGGAGTCGGATTGACACCATGGCTCGGGTTAGGTGAGCCGTCTGGGTAGAACATTGTCTCTATGTTTCCGTGGTCCCCTGTGACCAGAACCGTATAGCCTTTCTCGAGGCCCTCATCCACGACCTTGCCCAAGCATTCGTCGACCACCTCACACGCTTTCACCCCAGCGTCCAGGTTAGCGGAGTGCCCGACAAGGTCACAGTTGGCGTAGTTGACCAGTATGAAGTCATAGACATCTCTGGCGATCTCCGGGACGAGTCTGTCGGTTATCTCGGGTGCACTCATCTCGGGCTTGTCCTCGTAGCTGGGCACCTTGGGGCTGGGCACAAGTACCCTGTCCTCCTCCGGGTTGGGCTCCTCGATCTGGCTGTTGAAGAAGAACGTCACGTGGGCGTACTTCTCAGTCTCGGCTATCCTGAGCTGCCTCAGGCCGGCGGCGCTCAGCACGTTTCCAAGGTTGTTCCTGACCTTTTGTTGTGGATACGCCACAGGGAGGGTAAGGTTCTGGTCGTAGACGCTCATGCATACGAAGAAGACGTCAGGAACCTTACGGCGGGTGAACTCGCTGAATCCAACGTCGGTCAAAGCGTAGGTTATCTGCCTCGCCCTGTCGCTCCGGAAGTTCCAGAAGATGAAGGCGTCGCCGTCGTCTATCGTGGCTACAGGTGAGCCGTCCTGCCCCATCAACGCTATGGGCTCCACGTAGTAGTCGGTGAGTTCGGGGGCCTCGGCGTATACGTGCTCCAGCGCCTCAAAGGAGTCGCGCTCCATCCTGCCCACGCCGAGCGTAAGTAGATCGTATGCCTTCTGGGTTCGGCTCCAGTTGGTGTCCCGGTCCATGGCGTAGTACCTTCCAACCATGGACGCGAGCCGACCGACGCCCTTCTCCTTGACGACGCTGAGCGTCTCATCTAGGAATCCTGGGGCGCTCCTCTCCGGCACGTCCCTACCGTCTAGGAAGCAGTGGATGTAGACTCTGTCGAAACCCTCGCGTCTCGCAAGCTCAAGCAAGGCGTGTAGATGACTGGTAGTTCCATGTATCCCCTGGTCGCTGAGAAGTCCGGCGAGGTGCAGCTTGCCGCCAGTCACCCGGCAGCACCGTACTGCGTCAAGGAAAGGCTGCTTCTCGTAGAAGCTGCCATCCCTGATGCTCCGGTTGATCTCCTCTAGGGGCTGCCACACTATCCTCCCGGCGCCCATTGTGAGGTGCCCCGGCTCGCTACCGCCCTGCGTCCCCTCAGGAAGGCCAACGGCGTTACCCGTGCAATTCAGCAGGGTCCACGGGTATTGCTCCATGTAGCTGTCGTTGTTAGGCGTCTTCGCTATGTGAACCGCGTTCCCTGCAGTCTCCTCAGTGTACCCCCACCCATCCCGCACGACGAGGATTACCCTGCGTCTTACCATACTAGCTGAATGGTTTCGGGTACTGTATAAGAGGCTACCCTTCACCGCCTCAGGTAGCTCCAAACGATGGATAACAGGGAGAAGAGTATGAGCAGCGGGCTGGTAGCGAAGTAGAAGCCGTCCCTCCTGTACACCCATAGGATGAACCAGGGCAGCTTCTCGACGTTCGGCACGACCCTAGCGACGTAGGGTAGGGCCACGAATATGAGGCCGAGGAAGATGAGGAACCAACCCAGCGCGGTGAACTCTCTGTACGGCTCCATGCCTGACACATATTGAACACTGCATAGTAAATCTTTAATGCATGAGATGGAGTTCCACACCGGATTCGTATGAGACGTCCTCTAAGGATCGTCCTGCTGGGCCCACCGGGTAGCGGAAAAGGAACCCAGGCACACATTATATCCGAGCTCTACGGCGTCCCCGTGATAACCACCGGCGACATTCTTAGAGAGGCCGTAGCAAAAGCAACCGAGTACGGCAGAATCGCGGACGGCTACATGTCCCACGGAGAGCTTGTCCCCGACAAAATAGTGAACGGTGTCGTGGGCGAGCGGCTCAGCAAATCGGACCTGGAGAATGGCTTCATACTCGATGGCTTCCCGCGTAGCACACCGCAGGCCGAGTTTCTGGACAGCTTCCTCGAGGAGCATGGCTTGAAGTTGGACTATGTGATCCACGTGACCCTAGACGATGAGGCCATAGTAAAGAGGCTGAGCAACAGGCGCAGCTGCCCCAATTGTGGTGAGGTCTACCACCTCGTTTCCAAGCCTCCGAATAAGAAAGGGGTATGCAACAAATGTGGCTACGAGCTTGTACTACGTGACGATGACAGACCAGACGTGATCAGAAACAGGTTGGTGGTATATAGGGAGAAAACCCAGCCCCTACTCGACAGGTACATGGAGAAGGGACTGATAAAGGAGGTCCCTGGTGACTACCAGATGGATAGGCTCCCGGAGCAGTTAAAAAAGGTGCTCGGCTAGGTCTTGTAGCCGAACTTCCTGAGGAGACCCTTCCTCCACTGTATGCCTTTCTCGTCCTCGACTCCCTTGCTTTTACTCCCGTCGACGACGCCCATGACACCTCTGCCTTGCTCCGTCTCTGCGACGACGACTTGGAGCGGGTTCGCTGTGGCCGCGAATATCCTGCAAACCTCGGGCACCATCTTGAGCTGGGTGAGCACGTTGATGGGGTAGGCGTCCCTCATGACCACATTGAAGCTGTGGCCACAGCTCAAGGTCTCCGCGTTCTCTATGGCCACCCTCCGGAGCTCCTCGTCGTTGCCATCGTGCCTGATGAGACACTCGCCGCTCGACTCGCAGAACGCCAGCCCAAACCGGATGGACGACGAGGATGAGACGAGGGCCTCGTAGACGTCCTCCACGGTCTTGATGAAGTGACTTTGCCCCAGGATAATGTTGCATCCCTCTGGTACCTTCAACTCCACTATCTTTAGATCCATCTATACAACCATGAAGAATCTCCGGGCCTAGGTTTTTAACGGCTTCGTGAACGGCTGAAAACGTTACAACAGGTTACATAGGCCTAAACATACGTGGGGGATGTGGTCCATAATAAATAGATGATTCGGACAGATATCGACGCATAAACTTTTTTTCTATCGTTTCACGCATAGTTTCCGCGGTAAAGTTTTAGTCTAGAAAGACAGAGGAATGAGTGATGGGCGGACGCGACAGTGAGCCAGAAGACTTCGACGACCGCATAAGCGGCTGGCACCACAGCCTAGGCTGGGGAGACAACACTGAGAGCGTCGCTCCCTACGTCCCAACCCCGCTGAATGTCGTACGCCAGATGCTGATAATAGCCGAGATCGGCCCGGACGACGTCCTATACGATCTGGGTTGTGGTGACGGCAGGATACTGTTCACGGCCGTCGAGGAGTTCAATATCTCCCGTGCCGTTGGCTTCGAGCTCAACCCTCGGATGGTTGAGTCGACCAGACTCAAAATAGAGGATAAAGGCCTCAACGGCAAAATAAAGGTCGTTGAGGGTAACTTCTTCGAGGAGGACCTTTCAGAGGCATCGGTGATAACTCTATACTTGACGACATCGGGTAACGCGAAGCTTAGGCCCAAGTTCCATGACGAGCTCCGGAGTGGCGCCCGCATCGTGAGCCACGACTTCCCCATTGTGGACTGGATCACAGCGAAACATGATCAGGGGTACTACAGCGTGGGCAGCCATAAGATATACTTCTACAAGATACCTCAGGCTTACAACTCGAAGGCGCCTGAGAAAAAGGAGCAGGAAGATAGGTGGGACCGGCTGAAACGCCTATTCGATAGGGGCTAGTAGACTCCCAGCGCAAGAGCGATTATGGCCATCCTCGCCCAGATGCCGTGGTGCACCTGCTTGAAGTAGAGGGCGCCTGGGTGGCTGTCCACCTCCGTGGCGATCTCGTTGACCCTGGGCAAGGGGTGCATGAGTACCACGCCCTTCTTGGCCTTGGCCATCATCTTGTTGTCGATTATATAGGCGTCGGCGAACTTCTTGTACTCTTCCTCGCTGGGGAACCTCTCCTTCTGGATGCGGGTTGCGTACAGCACATCCAGGTCGCCCATGACCCTGCTCAAATGCTCCGTTGTCTCCCACTCCACCTTGCCCTCCGTGTCTTTGATGACATCTTCACGCATGGCCAGCTGCTTGGGGCTGATGAGCTTGAGTTTGACGTCGTAGTTGCTGAGCCCTATCATGAGGCTGTGGACGGTCCTACCGTAGAGGAGGTCGCCGCAGAGTCCGACCGTTAGCCCGTCAAGGGATCCCTTGGCGTGCTTGATGCAGTGCATGTCAAGGACGGCCTGTGTCGGGTGTTCCCACGAGCCCGACCCGCCGTTGAGGATGGGGATACTCGCGACGGCCGCGGCTTTCCTGCTGCTCCACTCGTCGGGGTGCCTCATGGCAATTATGTCCACGTAATTCTCCACAGTCTTGATAGTGTCCTCCATGGTCTCGCCCTTCTTGGCGCTGCTGACGCCTGGGTCAGCGAACCCAGTGACGCCGCCGCCGAGCCTGAGCATGGCGGACTCGAAACTTAGCCTAGTCCTAGTGCTGGGCTCGAAAAAAAGGGCTCCCATGACCTTGCCTTTAGCCATTTCTGTGCCTTTGGATTCTAGGGGCATCATTTCGTCCGCGACGCCTAGGATGAACTCGATCTCCTCGCGGCTGTAGTCCCTCATGGATATGAAGCTCTTGCCTTTGAAACGTGACGCGTTTACCATATCTACACCGTAGAGGTGAATACCCACTTATCTTATAATAATAACGTGTCCAACGTGGCGCGAGCCACCGAAAATGGAGCCCTGATATATAAAAATAAAATACCAGATATCCGACTCGAATCTAGGGGTGGACGCTTTGGCCGTGGAGAAGATACCCGACCTCAGTAGTTGGAGGAAGATAGGAGAAATGACTTCGAGCCTCGGCACCGTCTACGACCTATATGAGAACCCGGACCAACGGAAGGTGGCCCAGGTGGATAAGAACCTCGTCATCTATCTCATAATGGAGGACGGCAAGCTCTCCTACATGAACCCCAGAACCATAGATGCCATCCAACGGATGAAAGAGATAGAGGAGTATCTCAGAGAGAAGGTGAAACGCCCAAAACTCTAGGACTCATGATATATCCCTATGCGTTTTAGCAGCTCCACCAGCGTGGGGGTCAGCTCATACTTGGTGAATTCTTCTGGCGCAGCCCACGCTGCGTCCAGGGCGTCGTCCATGGGCCTCATCTCTCCGCTCAGCGGCCTCGCGTGGAAGTCGATTATTATGAAGTGGTACCTTACGTTTCCGTCGTCGTCCAGTACTAACTTGTCTACCACGTCGACCTGGTTCATGATCTCGACGGTGAGTCCCGTCTCCTCCAGGGCCTCCCGAACGGCGGCGTCCTCGGCCTTCTCCCCCAACTCTATGAGACCCCCAGGAATGGACCATAGGCCGGCATCCGGCTCAGCCGCCCGCTTGACGAGCAAATAACGCCCATCCTCCTCTATGAGGACGCCCACTCCGACGATGGGTCTCATGGGGTAAAGCCTATGGGACATGGCAACCGTCTCATGATTCAGCCGCGGAGGATATATGTTAGTCGTCCAGAGGCGGCGTCTCTCGTCCCGTCATCTCCATGTGGATGAAGCGGCTCATGGGTGTGCTGAGGCTCGAGGCTGGGTAAAGCTCAGGCAGCACCTTGACCCATATGGGGAACCTGCACTTGAGGGCGGTACCCTTGACGATGGCTTCCCCGGGGGGCAGGTCTCCTATGAGTTCGGCAAACTTGTTACCCATGATTTCGGCCATCCTAGCCTTGTCGACGTCCTCGAGGCCGTGGCATATCACATTATTGGCACACTGGGTGACCACGGTCTTCTCCACGGTGCTCAACCTCTGGGTGACGACCCACAGTCCAACGCCATTGCGGCCGCCGTTGGTGGCTATCTCCTTGATGATGCCTAGTAGCTTGCCTCTAATGTCTTTCTCACCTATCTCGAAGACGCCCCGCTGGGGAGCATAATACATAGCCTCCTCGAGCACAACAATGCAGCCAAACCTCCTGTTCTCGAGGGCTTCACCGAATATCCTTCTGAGCACCTGGGCTACTACAAGGTGCTTCTGGTTCCAAGTGTCCCTCCCCTTGCTGAGGTCCATGAGGACTATGTGGCGGTCCTTCAGAAGGTCCACGGGATCCAGGGGCTCCATGTCGCCGTCCGGTATCAGTTTGCTGCCCGCGACGGCGTTCACCACCTGCTGCCTGTAGCTCTCGAACTCCTCGTCTTTCTTGTTGAATCCCAGCTTGTCCGGCTTCACCCAGCCCAAGGCCTGCCTAAGGTTTACCTTGGTGACGGCTGCCGACTGTGCGTAGAGTATCTTGAGCGCCTGAACTAGTATCTTGGAGTTCCACCAGGTCTTCTGCCACCCGAACTCGCCTATGTAGTCCTCCCAAGGCACTTCGCCTGGCTGGAAGAACCTGCTCCAAGGTACCTTGAGCACCTTGTCTGCCCCAAGCTGCTCGACTAGGCTGCTGTACTCGCTGTCCTTGTCGACTATGAAGAAACGGACGGGAGGCTCCGCCGACGCCGCCCTCGCTACCATGGTGACCGAGGTGGTGGTCTTGCCTGTGCCCACGGCGCCGCAGATGAGGCAGCTCTGCCGGATGAGGCTATAGAGGCCCAGCTCCACGTCGAGGTCCGTGCTGGGGTCCGATCCCAGGAGGAGCTTCCAGTCGCCGTTGGGCTTCGTGAACTGTGCTACTATCTCCCTCTCGGCGACGTAGACGGGCGTGTTCGGGTGCAGGGGGTACCTGAGGGGCCTCATGCTACCGCCCTCGTCCATCCAGCCCCACTGGTACGCCTGGGCATGGAGGGTGCTGTCCTCGAAGTCCGTGATGACTCGGCCGTCCTTCAGTAACGCCTCCTCGTACTCCCTGACGCGCTTGTGAGGGTAGACGCGGGTCACCTGATAGACCACGGGGCAGCTGTTCTTAGGGTGCTCGATGTAGACGAGATCCCCTTTGGCGAGCTCGTAGCCGCGGAGCAGAAGTATGGTTATCTCGTTGATGCCGTACTCGCCGGTGGGGCTGTATGTGTGGCCGACCCTCAGGCTCCCATCCATTCTCCTTCACCCCAGTACGGCGCCAGCTGCGAGACCTCTCCGACCTCTCTTCCCACCCTGGTGACTATCTCGCTGTAGACGTCGCTGATGAACCTCCTCGTCACCTTGACCGCCTCGTCCGCCTTCACAATGGCGAGGGGGACGCCGTTGTATAGGCTCGTCGAGTAGCAGTAGTCGGCCACGTCGTCGATCTCGCTGAGGCAGAAAGCCGGTAGATCTACCCGGATCGGCGGGATGCTCCACTCCCCCGTCAGGCGAGCGTAGAACGAGTAGATGGGCTCATCCACCGAATCCATAAACCCCGACCCTCTGGATGCCATTCTCATCGCCGTCCTCGCCGCGAATATGTCCGTCCTCTGACCGGGCTCGAGGGTATGCAGCATGAGGAAGCTGTCGGGTAGATCGGTATCATCTTGGAGCCCAATGTAGTGGATCAGGTATCTGGCGCTTGGACGCTTCACGACACCCACAATAACGACCCCCAGCCGCTTACATTTCTTAAGGAGCCCATTCACCGCATCGATGAGCCTCCGTCTGTCCTCCTCGCGGCCGGCATTCATCCATACATTACTGAATGCAAGCGGCCCGTCGATGAGCAACAGCTCGGTCCCACCATGTTCATCCAGAAATCTGGTGGCTGTCTCGTACAGCTTGGCCTCACGGCGCAGGTTCACTGTGCTCGGGAAACGGTCCCCAACTAGGCTGTATGGTTGTGAGAAGGACTCGGGCTGTAGGAAGAACCTGTGCCCGTCGTGGAGCGAGTACGCCAAGGCCCCTAGGACGGCGTACTGCCTTGAGGCGAGGGGGATTATCTGACTCCCAGCGTCCACCCCCGTCACCCTCCGGTATGCCTCACTCTTCCTGATGGAGTAGAACGTGTTCTCGGCGCGTATCCTTGCCGCTAGCTCCTTGACGTGGGGGCCCTCTTCTAAGATATCGCTAGTTATCTCCGTGAGTAGCAGGTTCCTCAGAGAGAGGCTCAGATTGGGTGTCGGTGCCCACGTCTCCATGGCGGCGTATAGCTGGTTTTTTCTCTTGTACGCGAGCACCTTCACCACACGTTCCCTTAAAACCGTCTGCGTACAACACTTTTTTTCCTCGATATATTAAGCTTGTGATCACCATGAGCGTAATTTCTGAAAAATGCTGTTTTATTTATAAATAAAGAAATTTATTCGCTCGCGTATCGATCAAAATAAATGCGAACCCGACTATACCCCAAAAGTAAAGTTAATAAGACAATTGAAACAAACATGTCAAACAGTAAAATGTCTTCGAAACAAAGCCTTAAAGACACGGTTTTCAAGGAATTCCTGAGGAACCCGGCTCTTGGGCCGAGCGAAATGGCCGAGAAGCTGGACGCCAACTATAACTCAGTTAAGGCTGCTTTCGCCAAGCTCGCCGAGGATAGATTCCTCGATCGCCCGAGCCGCGGAACCTACGCGCCAAGCATACCCGGAATCCTCCTCGATCTCATCGAAAGGGTGGAGGCCCTCGAGGAGGCCTCCAACAGGTGACCGATCTGCTTGACCAGGTTTTAAAAGACGTCTCTCCTTCCACGGTGCAGTTCAAGGTCCTTACCTACCTGGCCTTCAGGGGGCCATCCAGCCCGGTGGGCATCTCAGAGGAAACAAGGATATCCCCTGGAAGCGTCAGGCCTGCCCTGAGGACACTTCTGGAAAAGGGGTACGTCGAGCAGCTCGGTGACGGGAGCTACAGATCGCTGGTTCCTTTCACGGACATCGTCTCACATTTATACTCAGTTAACTAGTAGAGTCCGGAGGTCCGGCGAGTGGGTTCCGAGGAGCTTGAGGGACTTAAGAGGGCGGACAGCCAAAGAGAAGTCTTTCTCTGCCTCGTCGAGAACAGTGAACCCATGTCCTCGCAGGAGATCGCTGGGAAGCTGGGGCTCACCGTCAACGCCGTGAACATTGCGCTGTTCAACCTCAACAACAAGGAGCTCGTCGAGAGGGTGAGCCGGGGAGTGTACAAGTACAAGCTAGGGCCCATACTCAAAGAACTGCTAGTAAAGTACTTCGAGGTGTAGAGATGGAGAAGGCGCTAAAGGAACTCGACCCCGAGACCTCAGCCTTCAAGATACTAGTCTACCTCACCTTCAAAGACACACCCATGAAGCCCATCGACATCGCGAGGGTGCTAGGGGAGAACAGCAGCAGCGTCAGGGCTAGGCTCGCGGAGCTCAAACAGAAAGAGCTTGTGGAGAACACCAGCGAAGGCTACGTGGCGTCAACCACGTACTACGACGTGCTGATGAAGCTCTTCAAGGCTTGAACGTCGGCTCTACGGGAGAAAAAAGGGCTTTTCCATCCACTTTCACTGGGCTCTCCGGTCTTTTCGTGTGGTGAAGACATAAAAAGTGGTTAATCCAAGTTTCATCCAATTCCCTTTAAGCGTGGTAAGGGAAAAATAGGTGTGAACGATATGTCCGAGGAACGGCTAAAGCCGTTAAGGGAGCTAAACGACAGCCTGTTGAACCTGCGGCGGGCCCCGAGCCAGTTGATGATATTCTATCACCTCCTCGAGACAGGTAAAACGATGACCGTAAAGGAGCTCTCCGGTGAGCTTGATCTGACCCCCAAGGCCACGGAGAGGGCGGTGGCTAAGCTGCTGGACAAGGGGCTTGTACAGCGTAACAAGTTCAGGGAGGGCACCTATATGTGCGACAGCAGGAAGATTCTGCTCTCCCTCCTCGTTATGACCACAGAGCTTTACCAAGACTACGAGAAGAGGACAAAGTAGCTAATCCGAGTCAGAGAGTCGCTGTAACACATCTTCCTCGATCCACTTTACGCCCTTTGTCGTGAGCTTGTACAAGCTTCCCTTGTTGTCCGGCTTGAACACGTGGCCACGGTTCCTCATCTCGTGGAGCCTCGCGGCTACGGTCACCTTCTTGCCGCTGGACACTAGCCGCTCCCTGATCTGTCTACTGGTGGCCTCGTGGTTCTTCATGGCGCATAGGATGAGCCCTATGGCCTCGTAGTGGGACAGCTCCTCGCGGGAGATGATCGTGGGGCCTTCACGGTCCACCCTTATGATGTCCTTCAAGCTGTCCTCGGCCTCGGAGGAGGCGGCCTCGGAAGCTCTCTCGTTTATCTGCGAGATGAGTTCATGTGTGAGCCAGCCGAGGCCCTCCAGCACCTCCTCCGGGGACCTGCCGCTCACCTCAATGGCCCCGTAGCTGGTCTTGATGGTGACCCTGAGCCGTGGCATCACTCTCCCTCCTGCCTGTTAATGACGTATAGGTAGCCCCGCTTCT
>Ga0209536_100009377_pt1 | contig 14559 bp, 9 predicted proteins | sample DeeMarSeWOR28_12_FD_187461 | JGI IMG/M metagenome (GOLD analysis project Ga0209536, IMG submission 187461) | Marine sediment microbial communities from White Oak River estuary, North Carolina - WOR-2-8_12 (SPAdes) (version 2) | ecosystem: Environmental > Aquatic > Marine > Intertidal zone >...
CCGCCGGCCATGGCCACCAACGCGAGATGGGTCCCCAAACCGCCGCGGTAGATGCCATGGGCTGAGGCAACCAACTCGGCCCGAATGGCATCCTCGAGGGCCTGGTACAGAGGCAGCACCTCCCCTAGCCTCACCTGTGGCACGTTGAGCCCAGTATAGCCGAACAGGTCGTAGTATTCGGATCCTGCCAGCTCAGCCCGAGTAAGCCCCAGAACATACAGGAAGTCACCGGCCATTTTCACGTCCATGGTGACGCAGCGTTGCACGTCCTCAACCACACTGGTCCCGGTAAACTGCAGGGTTTCAAGCCCTGAGACCTTGTGGCGCTCGCCGAAACCCCCCTCCAGGTTTCCGTCCACGTACATGCTGTCCTTGCCGGAGAGCAGGGGGATACCAAAACCTAGACAGTAATCTCTCAAGGCCCAGTTGGCCCGCACCAGTTGGGCCGCTTTAAATTTGCCGTCAGGATTATTATCGGGATGGTACTGGATGTTGGGCCAGCAGAAGTTGTCCACTCCTCCCAGGTGACTGAGACTGCCCCCCACAGCCAGCAGTCGTCTCACGGTCTCGTCTATGGTGCAGGCTGCCATGTGATAGGCGTCAATGCGGGAATAGGTGGGATTGAGTGCTTGTGCTGTCGCTAATCCCCGATGCGAGTCCAGTCGCGGCCGCAGAACGACGGCGTCGTTGGGGATATCCCTCTCAACCCCCACTAGATGTTTGATCACACTGGTTCCCTGGACCTCATGGTCGTATTGTCGAACTATCCATTCTTTGGAACAGATATTCGGGCGGCTCAACACCTTCAGCAGAATCAGCCGGTAATCCTCCGACGGGCTCAGCACCGGTTCCCTCAGTCCCCGATGCGCCGGCGATACCCACTCGGCCTCGAACTCCCATTGTGGAAAGCCAGATTCGAGCAACGCCAGATCAATGTAGGCACAGGTCTTTCCCTCGAAGGTAATATGCAGTCTGCCGCTGTCCGTATACCTGCCGATTACCGTGCTCTCAACTTCGTGCTTCTGGGAAAGTTGCATGAAGCGTGAGAGCTGCTGCGGCTTTACCGCCACGGTCATTCGTTCCTGGCTCTCGGACACCCAGACTTCCCAAGCGTCCAACCCCTCGTATTTGAGGGGCACTTTGTCCAGTTCCACCAAAGCGCCTCCGGAAAACCGAGCCGACTCGCCTATAGACGAGGATAGCCCCCCGCCACCGTTGTCTGTGAGGAAAGCGATCAACCCTTCATCCCGTGCCTCCAAGAGAAAGTCGTGCATTTTCTTCTGAGTGTAAGGGTCACCGATCTGCACATGACCTGCTGGGGTGTGTTCACTATATATTTCACTAGACGCAGTTACCCCGTGGATGCCATCCTTGCCCACCCGACCACCGCACATGACGATGAGCTCACCCGCAGTGGTGGTTTTCTTCTCGCTGGGACTGCCGGCGACCGTGGCTGGCATCAACCCTATGGCAGTGACGAAAACCAGGCACTTGCCCATATAGCCATGGTCAAAAAGGACTTGGCCGTAAATCGTGGGTATGCCGCTCTTGTTGCCGCCGTCGCGCACACCTTCAATGACCCCGTCCAGCAACCGCCTGGGATGCAGGTGCGGTTTCAGCGGGCCGCTGTAATCTCGATAGCCCACACAGTACCCATATGTTCCTGCGATCAGCCGAGAGCCCTTGCCTGTTCCCATAGGGTCGCGATAGACACCTACAATGCCGGTGAGCGCCCCGCCATAGGCCTCCATGTTGGAAGGACTGTTGTGGGTCTCTCCGGTAATCACATAGTAAGTATCCTCGTCAAAGCGACCCACTCCCGCGTTGTCCCAGAGCACTGAAACAACCCAGTTTTTTTCCTGTTGCAGGGCTAGGGTCGGTCCTTGGATACAAGTCTTGAAGAGGTCATTCACCACCTCGGTTTCTCCGGTACTCAGATCGTGGTAGAAAAACTTGCCCCGGAAGGTGTTGTGGTTGCAATGGTCGCTCCGCGCTTGCGAAATATACTCCAGCTCCACATCCGTGGGGTCGGACAACCCCACCTGGTGACGGGCGGCGCAAACATCCGGTCGGAGAAAATAAGACCGTATCACCGGGATGTCCCTGGCGTGCAAAGCCAGGTTGCGCTCCTGGCTCAATCGCTGCAACTCTTCATCGCTGGAGACTGAAAATGTCGCCACTGAAGGTTGATGGGCCAACCGCACTTTAGGTATGATAATGCCTATGCCCGATTCGGAGTTCCATTCGTCACCAGAGTAGATGCGCCACTGTTGGATGAGGTCATTGGCCAGCAGTTCAGTCGCTATGCGTTCCACCGACCTGTACCCTCTCTGTCCCTCCCCCAGTCGCTTGCCAAAAAGGAGATATAAGCGGGAGGTGTAAACGGCTTCTCCCGATTGGAATTTAATCTTGAGGAGATCTTCCATGGCCTCTACCGCAGTGCTTCCAGGGTTATCTCGCACGCCAGGACGGAATCCAACCCAGATTGCCCAATCAAAGGACGTGGCCAATGGCTCAAAAGATGAGACTTGAGAAACCGGATTTGTGAAGATACGGTGGCGAGCCAATTCTAGCTGCTCGTGAGCTAATTGGGCGTCAATGGTAAGGATGTGGATGGTCCGGACCCCGTCCAGATGGATATTGAAATAGTCCCTCGCTTTAAGCCTGATTGTCTCCCCTTCGGCATCGAACAGCTCTGGTCTGAGGGCGATTTCCAAGCGGACAGCCACGAATAACTCCCTTTTTCTTGGAGAATTTGCGGCCAAAGGTAGCAAACTTTCGGAAGAACAGTCAACAGAATACTACCCCCTTGACAGCTCTTCTCTTTATTTGTATATTTGAGCAAATAATCAAATAGTATTTGGAAAGGAACGATTTTGTCGGCTCAAACCAATGACCTGTGCGATTGTCGTCTGATTCACCGGCAAACGGTGGAAGAGGCAAGGGCATCGGGGCTTGCCCAGGACGAAGTTCAGAACCTGGCCCAGATATTCAAGACATTAGCGGATGAGACCCGGTTGAAAATGCTCTGGGCCCTCGAGAAACGGGAGATGTGTGTCTGCGATCTGGCCGCCGCCCTCGGGTTAACCGAGTCGGCGGTGAGTCATCAGCTCCGTCTCCTCAGAAATCTAAAGCTGGTGTCTAATCGGCGCGACGGTGTTGTGCTCTATTATCGGTTTACAGACACCCATGTATCCCAATTGATCAAAGTTGCCCTAGATCACCTGCGGGATTAAGGTGAGATTGAGTCATGAATGTATTTGTTGAAATAGCCCAGACCAGTTGGAATCTTTTCATGGAGGCAGCGCCGTATTTGTTTTTGGGCGTTTTGGTTGCCGGGCTTGTGTACCTTTTCCTCTCTCCTGAAACCATTGCCAAACACCTCAATGCGGGAAGGATAGGTTCGGTTTTTAAAGCGGCCCTGCTGGGTATTCCTTTACCGCTCTGCTCTTGCGGCGTCTTGCCGGCGGCGGCCAGCTTGAGAAAGCAGGGAGCCAACCGGGGCGCTACGGCCGCATTCCTCATCTCCACGCCCGAATCCGGAGTAGACTCCATAGCCATTACTTACGCCCTCTTGGACCCCCTCATGACTCTGATTCGACCGGTTTCGGCTTTTCTTACAGCTTTTGCCGCTGGGATTACTGAAAACCTCCTTTGGTATCAAGATAAGGAGCAAACGTCCTTGCAACCCGACCTGAGCTGCCGCGTAGATGGCTGCTGCGATGGCCAAAGCTGTCCGCCTGACGATCATAAAAGCCACCACAGCATGGGGCAGAAGTTGTGGAGTGGATTTCACTATGGCTTCTTCGACCTCTACCGGGAGCTTTCCGGCTGGATCGTTCTAGGCTTCATCGCGGCCGGGACAATAACTCTCTGGCTACCCCAGGACCTCACCGACCGTTACCTGGGCGGCGGCCTTGCCACCATGCTGTTGATGCTGGCTGTCGGGATTCCAACATACATCTGCGCCACCGCTTCCACTCCGGTAGCCGCTGCCTTGATTATGAAGGGTGTAAGTCCAGGCGCGGCTCTCGTTTTTCTGCTTGCGGGCCCCGCCACCAATCTTGCCTCCCTCACCGTATTGACCAAGGTTCTGGGCAAGCGCGGCGTGATGATATATCTGGGCTCTATAGCGATTGTTTCGGTACTGCTAGGATTGGCAACCGACTGGCTCTATGGCTTTCTCGGGATTTCCTTTCAAGCCAGACTGGCCACCGCCGCCAGCGAGTTGCTTCCCGGCTGGCTTCATCTCGGGACAGCCCTTATTTTGGCGGGCTTAATCTGTTTGTTCTTTCTCCAGGGAACAGTCACTTTTTTGAGCTCCAGAATCAAGTCAAGCGCCCAATGTTGCGGCTGATTCATCAAGTCCGTCATCACTCGCTGCTTCTTGCGTTGACACGCAGTCAAACCCGCAGAACCATTGATGTGGGATGTGGGATATGCGACTTGGACTCAATGTCCGGCCGCTGTTAAAATCGCATATCCTGGATCTCACGTCTTACCTCATATCTCTATCTTGACAAGAGCGCAGGTTGGCATTAGTTTTTCGTTGTTGTGAGAACATTTGACGGTGGCGCCTGTAGCGACATTTATGCGTGGCGCCTGAGAAATCGCACCTGAAAGCACCTAACAGGAGGTTAGCCTATGATGGCCAACCAGCTCAAAACTACGGTTTTGCTGGCAGCCCTTACCGTATTGATCGTCCTTATCGGAAGAATGTTCGGTGGCAATCAAGGCATGTTGATAGCCTTTATTTTGGCCATGATCATGAACTTCGGCAGTTACTGGTTCTCCGATAAGATTGTTCTCGCCATGTATCGAGCCAAGGAGCTGAGCCGTACTGAAGCTCCTGAAATTCACCGGATGGTGGAGGAACTTGCACAGCACGGGGGTTTGCCCAAACCGCGCATTTACCTGATTCCTTCTGATACCCCCAATGCATTTGCCACCGGGCGCAACCCTGAACACGCAGTGGTGGCCGTGACCAATGGCATCGTTCGGTTGCTCGAGCCAGAGGAACTCAAAGGGGTTCTGGCCCATGAACTCGGTCATGTGAAGAATCGTGACATCCTGATTGGCTCCATTGCTGCGACTTTGGCCGGGGTGGTAATGATGCTGGCCAGCATGGCGCGCTTTGCCGCCATCTTTGGTTTTGGAGGCAGTGATGACGATGATGGGGGGGGGAATATCTTCGTCCTTATTCTCATGTCCATTTTGGCTCCCTTGGCCGCCATGCTCATCCAGATGGCCATCTCCCGTTCCCGAGAGTACCTCGCCGATGAAACCGGAGCCCGGCTAGCCGGAAACCCCAGAAGCTTGGCGAGTGCCCTGGAAAAGCTGGCGTATGGTTCCCAGCGGATACCCATGCGGCAAGCCAGCCCGGCTACCGCTCATATGTTTATCGTAAATCCCCTCAGCGGTGGCGGCTTCACCCGCTGGTTCAGTACACATCCGCCCGTTGAAGAGCGCGTTCGTCGCCTTCGGGCTCTAGCCTGATCCTCACCGCCCTACCCGAGTCTTTTATGTCGGCGGGGCTCTCTTCCCCGCCGATTTCTTCGGTGGACTCAATCAAGAGTTTGACATTTCCAGGCCAATCCATTATTCTCTTGCGGGCTTCAAGGGAGCGGAATCACCACAGGACAGCAAGAAAAGACATCTTCGCATTTCCATCTTCCGCATTCCCAATTCCAACTTTATCCATTACCCATAGGGCACAAGGGACTTACCCCATGGCGAATATTGTCGTGGTAGGAACACAGTGGGGCGATGAGGGCAAGGGCAAAGTCGTGGATCTTTTGAGCGAGTCCGCTGGCTATATTGTCCGCTTTCAGGGAGGTAACAACGCCGGCCACACTTTAGTGGTGGAGAACAAGAAATTCATCCTCCATTTAATTCCATCCGGCATTCTGCATACCAATAGGACCTGCTGCATCGGCAATGGTGTGGTGGTGGACCCGGGTGTGTTGCTTGGAGAAATCGACAAGCTCCGAAGCCATCAACTGCAAGTGGGTCCGGACAATCTAGTTATAAGTGGACAGGCCCACGTGATTATGCCCTACCACCGTGAATTGGACAATGCCAGGGAACTCCGCAAAGGTAAGGGTAAAATCGGCACTACCGGCCGTGGCATTGGCCCCTGCTATGAAGACAAGGCGAGCCGTGTCGGAATTCGCATGCACGAGCTCATCGATCCGTCTTTATTTACAGCCAAGCTCAAAGTCAATTTGGAAGAGAAAAACTTCTTTCTGGAGATTTTCTTTGGCGTCAAGCCCCTGGACTATAATCAGATTGCGGACGAGTACCTAGCCTACGGCGAGAAGTTACGACCCTACGTAGCCAATGTTTCTGAGCTCTTGGATAGAGCTCGGCGTCAGGAAAAGAACATCCTTTTCGAGGGGGCTCAGGGAACCCACCTTGACGTGGACCACGGCACTTACCCATTTGTTACTTCTTCCAACGCGGTTGCCGGAGGTGCATGCTGTGGCGCCGGGGTCGGTCCGAGTCACATTGACAAGGTCATCGGCATTTGCAAGGCTTACACGACGCGGGTGGGAGGAGGACCGTTCCCCACAGAACTTAATGATTCAATAGGCCAGCACCTCCAGAGAGAAGGGGCGGAATTTGGCTCGACGACCGGCAGACCGCGCCGCTGCGGCTGGCTTGACATGGTGGTCTTGAGAAACGCCGCTCGCCTGAACGGACTCAACAGCCTGGCTATAACCAAGCTGGACGTGCTTACCGGCTTAGATCAGGTACGGATAGCCACCTCGTATGTCCACCAGGCTAGCGCAATGGAAGTATTCCCCAATGAATGTTTCACCCTGGAGAGCTGTGAACCTTCTTACAAAGATTTTCCAGGCTGGAGTGAGGATATCAGTGGCGCCCGCAATTTCTCAGACTTGCCCGTCAAAACTCAACGCTATTTGCGAGCCATTGAGGAACTGTCCGAGATCCCGCTTTCTATCATCTCCGTGGGTCCAGGGCGAGAACAGACCATAATGCTGCGGAATCCTTTTGAGGGTTAAACGATCAGAACCCCTTCCCCCAGTCTCCGTATACGATTACAATTCTCCTCCACAGAATTCGTATTCCTTACGAGGATTTACATCCTGCCTTTTGTTGGCAGTTACTGATTAGACCATTGTGGGTGTATCGGTACCGCAATGCGTTCGACCCCATGTCAGAGCCGAGAGAGATGGCCAAAAAAAATGCCCCCGTTGAAGAGGATGGAATTGAACAGGCTCTTCTGAGCCTCAATGAGCGCTTGACCTCGAGGGCGCTAAAAATATGGAAAGGAGACGACAGCGTTCCATCTCAACTCAGGCTTTACCGTGGTCTTGAAGATTTCCTAGATCCCCACGTCATCAGGCAGATTAGGTGCACCGGGACAAAGTCCAGAATGAGGAACAGAGTATTTCATACCCTTCTTGGACACTATCTGCAATACCGTGTCTTCCCTTACGAGAATGAGTTGTTCACCTGGTTAAAAGGAGCTGCAGCCTACGTTAACGGAGAAAAGATCTATTTCAAGGACATTCTCTCTTGGTGCCAGAAGCGAAGCGATCTCGAAGGACGGAGGATCCTCGAAAAAGAGACGAGCAGCCTGAGTAAATTTCTGAAGCCCTTTGCCCTGAGCTTCTGGGAAGTCTTTTTAAAACTCCTGAATGATGAGTTTGGCTACAACCGTTACACTATGTACTGTGAGGAAAAAAAGCATATTGACTACAGAGCGTACGTACATAAGCTCCAAGTACTGCTTGAACAGACCGGCGAAATATATCACGGAGCCATGGAAGGTTGGGTTCAAGAAAGCCTGGGATTGCCGCTCTCTGAACTCAATCGGTTCGACTCGATCTACCTGCTTGGTTTGGGAGAATTGGACAGTTTTTTTCCAGAACATATTCCTCTGGTTGATCATCTCGACTTCTTCAACAATTGGGGAATCCAGACTTCGAGGATCCCTGGTCTGCACCTGGAGATCGATTACTCTCCCCACAAGAGCTTTCAGGCAATGAGCTTTGCACTTAGGATACCTCAGGACATCCATCTGGTGATGAATCCCCAAGGAGGCTGGATAGATTTGGAAACCCTGTTCCATGAAACGGGTCACGCGCTGAGCCACGTGTTTACCTCTCCGGAGCTTTCGCCAGCCGAAAAAGATTTTTTCACCTCGAACACGCTTTCAGAAACCTATGCGTTCTTGCTGCAGAATATGTGTTTGTCTCCGCCCTTCCTGGAGGAGCGTTTGGGACTTTCCCCCCGGCAAATAGACACCATAACCTTTTACAAGACACTGAAGGACCTATCTGTTTTTAGGAGATACGCTGGAAAGTTTCTGGCTGAATATCAAATGTTCGAAGAGAATAACCTTGCTGACGGTGAAAAGTACGCCTCTCTTCTAAAAAAATACACCGGATTCCGCTACGGCCCCGAAACCCAACTTTTTGATCTGGCGCCTGAATTTTACGCACTGGATTATCTGATCTCATGGATGGCTGAGGCGACCATGGAAAAGCATCTGAGACAAGCTTTGGGATCTGAGTGGATGCTGAAGTCAGAAGCAGGTGATATCTTGAAACACTGGTGGGCGTCAGGGAATCGCTGCGAGCTTGATGAGTTTTTCCAGGTCAACGGACTTGGAGACGTTAATAGCGAGGACATTCTAGACAGATGGCTCAGTAAGATCCCAACTGGTTAGTGGCCATCCGAAAACACCCGGTGACGCCGGCAATGCCAAAACAAACTGTTCGTCAACAGATAATATCACTACTATCACAAGAAGCTCACAGCCCCAAAGAGTTGTCACAGGCGGTGGGGATATCAGAGAGGGATATCTACACTCACCTTCCGCACATAGCCCGCTCCCTCGCCCCCCGGAACCAAAAACTCGTCGCGATGCCTTGCCGCTGTCTGGACTGTGATTACCTGTTTGACAACCGCAAGCGTTTCACCAGACCCAGTCGCTGTCCCCACTGCCGTGGAGAGCGTATTCAGGACCCAAGATTCTCGATCATACCACGTTCTGGTTGGTAAGAATCCGGCAGCGAAGCGTGGTGACCATACCTTCCGCTTGTGCCTAAGCAGGAAAGGTCAACCAGTGGGCTATCTTGCAGCTCGTGGGCCCTCATGATTTTCTGTCAGATTCGCAGTCCAACTTTGCCAGGTAATGCTTTGCTATCGTATGATGAAGGCGCTGGCGGTCGCCCGGTGATAGACGAGTGAAGCGCACCATCATACCGCGAGGAGTGATCTCATCATCTGGACCGTATCGATTCGACCAGACTACCTCAGCCTCTGCCATCAGTGACTCATCTTTGCTGACGTGGATGCTCACGCTGGCGATGTCATACAACCGGAGCGGATCTTTGCAACGGACGAATGCTTGCTGAGTACTGATGTGCTTAGTTTCTCCTTTCAGAGGTCCTTCTGCGGTGAGTACATCAACAGGGTAGCAGGCGTTGACTTTTGGACATTGGTGCCCTCTTTTCCATCTCTTCGTATCTAACATCATACCTCCTTGCAGGCAATATCCCTTGTTGATTCTGACGAGCAACCTGTATTGATTGGCCCGAATTGGGTAATTCGCGGGATTTGTATGCCTGGCAGCGAAACCCGGTGCAATTGTTGACATGCGCATAGCTGCAAGGCCCATACCAACCTTTTTCTGGATCATCGCCCGCTGATTATGCCGACGGCAAATACGGCGAGTATTCACTTGACAAACTGAATGAACCTCTATAAGTTACAAGCCTAATTCCTAATTAGGGTAAAGGCAGCAAGGATGAATTTGAGACCGGCACAGATTAATCAGTTTGCAACTGGACGCTTTTTTTCCTTTTTTATGAGCGTCCACCCGGTCTCCTAGCGCATCACCTTTGGCCCCGGGTGGACCGAAACCGGCCGCCTTGGGGTGCAAGTCCGATTCAGCACCAATCTGAACTCAAGCCTCGGGGCGGCCAGCCTCGGGGCTTTTCTTTTTAACGGAAGGAGTCTTTCCCATGATTATCGTCCTAAAGCAGGGAGTGAGCCAGGCAGAGGAAGAACAGGTCCGCAGGATTCTTCGACAAGAAGGTTGTCTCCTTCGCGAGATGAGCACCGGCGAGGAAACCGTCATCGGCGCGGTGGGCCAGGTCAGTCGCGACCTACGGTTTTTTGAACAGCTACCAGGCGTGGCCAAGGTTATTCCAGTCTCTCGGCCTTACAAGCTGGTGAGCCGGGAGATGCACCCGGAAGACACTGTGGTTCAGATCGGTGACGTGGAAATCGGTGGCCCACGCATCGTCGTCATCGCTGGTCCCTGCGCAGTGGAAACTCGGGAGCAAATGATGACCATCGCCCACCATGTCAAGCGGGCCGGAGCAGTGCTTTTGCGTGGTGGTGCCTTCAAGCCGCGCACCTCTCCCTACTCCTTTCAGGGGCTGGAAGAGGATGGTTTGAAGATTCTCGCCGAAGTCCGCGAGGAGACTGGTCTGCGGGTGGTCACCGAGATGACCTCGCCAAGTCAAGCTGACATTGTGATGAAGTATGTTGACATGATCCAGATCGGCGCGCGTAACATGCAGAACTTCGAGTTGCTCCGTAGCGCCGGTCGCATCGGTAAGCCGGTTTTGCTCAAGCGGGGATTGTCAGCCACCATGGAAGAATGGCTGATGGCAGCCGAATACGTTCTATCCGAGGGAAATAATCAGGTCATTCTCTGTGAGCGCGGCATCCGCACCTTTGAACGATACACCCGCAACACCTTGGACCTTTCAGCCATTCCGATTATCAAGGAGCTGACCCATTTGCCGGTGATCATCGACCCCAGTCATGCTACCGGAATTCGGGAGAAGGTTAGCCCCATGGCGCGGGCAGCCATCGCTGCCGGCGCGGATGGTTTGATCATCGAGGTGCACCACGACCCGGACCACGCCCTTTCCGACGGCCCACAAGCCTTGTACCCGGAACAGTTTGAGCAACTCATGCGTGACCTCTACGTAATCGCTCCGGTGGTTGGGAAGCAACTTGACTTTGCCTACCTGGAAAAGGCTAGAGCCATCCGGCCTTCCGCCTCGATTAGAAAGGGCGGTCAAAGGCGCGCTGTGTTTGCAGGTGAAATGAGGGCTTTCGCCCATAAGGCAGCCAGTCAGTTCTTTGGCAGTGACGTAAGAATTGACCCGGTCTCCTCTTTTCGCGCTGTATTCCATGAGGTTAAGGATGGTAAGAGTGACTTCGGCGTGGTACCTCTGGAAAACTCCCTGACCGGCAGCATCCATGATAATTATGATCTACTGCTTGAATACGATGTCAGGATTATTGGCGAGATAACCTTGCGCATCGTCCACGCACTTATTGGACAACCCGAGACAAAGCTGGAGGAAATAAGACGTGTCATCTCCCATCCTCAGGCCCTTGAGCAGTGTCGTGATTTTCTGGAGAGCCAGAAGGGTTGGGAATTAGTTGCGGCCAGGGATACGGCCACGGCAGTGCGCCGGGTTAAAGAAGGAGGAAACCCGGAAGATGTCGCCATCGCGGCAAAGGAAGCAGCCTCCCTCTATGGGTTGGCTGTACTCAAGGAAGGCATTGAGACCAACGCCAGAAACTATACGCGCTTCGCCGTGATAGCAGCTGACAGGGTAGATAACGGCCCCAGAAAGAAATCAGCCATCGTTTACTCCACCAGCAATGAGCCCGGCGCTTTATATGATACGCTGAGGATATTTGCAGAGAATGGGATCAACCTGGTCAAGCTTGAATCCAGACCCATTCACGGCAAACCCTGGGAGTACATGTTTTACGTGGACCTCGAGGCCGACGCGGAAGCCGCTGAATTTCAGGGGGTAATGGACCAACTTTCAGAAAAGACAGAATTTCTCAAGATACTGGGAAGTTACTAAGTCATTCCATTCATAGATCTGCTCGCGAATTGATTGACTCACGAGTTGGCACTGAGTGAGCAAATCGAAGAGGAATCTTCATATTGCTCATCGTCAGTCAAACTTCGCAGCTCACTCTTAACGGACCTTTTTCTAAGAATCATGAGCGACCGGGTGGTGACCATTCCAGAGTGTAGGGCCGGGTGAGGTCATCGATACTCTGAACGGTTACGATGTCTCGTATTTGCACGTGGTCAATGGCAGCAACGAGCTGACGGGCATCATCTCTTTTCGCGACATTCGCCCCTTGCTTAATGAAGGTGGTGGAAAAAGTCAAACTAGCGAGGATATTGCCGCCACGGATGCACCGTACGTGCTCCCGAGAGTGTTCAGCTTGCCATGGAGACAATGGGGTTCAAAGGAGTTTCTTAGCCTCCAGTCGGGCTAGGGATCGGTCCCAGCTTACTCCGTCAGCCATAGTGATAGCCCACAACCCCTTCTCATCTCTTCGGGCGAATTTGGCCGGATTCTCTCCCGATGCGGGGTGCGGCAAGAATTTTCCCGCGCAGTCCTCTCATTTGCTATTTGGTTCACTCTTTTCTATAATCTTTTTGGGTAGCAAGAGAAGCAATCCCCCGAGGGTCCAACAGCCATGGCAGCGCGATTCCTCCCCAGCATACACCTGTCCATTCGTCAGAAAGTCATTGTCGGCTTCGTCCTGTCAATGATCGCCGTGTCAGTCATTGGCATTGTCGCCTACCGCGATTTGCTGAGAATTGATCTGAAACTCCGTTTCGTGGTCAGTGTGCGCGAACTTCATGACACTCTCCTGGAAGTCAGGCGGTATGAGAAGAACTTTCTGCTTTATGGGCTCAGCGAGGATCATCAAGCAACCATTGCCTATTTAGACCAAGCCAAGGAGCTCTTCGCGAAAGTCCAGCCTGAATTCAGAGGACTGAAAGGTGCCATGCAGTTGGAAAAACTCCAGCAGCAGATGGAGAGCTATGGCCAGCTTTTGAAGGAACTGTTGACAGTGACGGAAAGTCAAAGTCCGGGTCTGCGGCAAAGGGATGAAATCGAGCAGCAGCTGAGAAAAACCGGCAAGGATCTTGTCGATCTCTCCCTCAACTTGGCGAATTTCGAATACTCCCGCATTAAGCAAATTTTGCAGGCCCTCAAAACCAATCTGGGTCATATATTGCTGGTCCTTCTCTTGTTGGGGTTGTTTCTCACCGTAATAGTCACCCGCAAGATTGTAGGACCGCTCAGTATAATAGAGAAGACCACCCAGCGCATTGCCCGGGGAGATTTCAGCCCCTTGCCGGTGCTTTCCACTAAAGACGAGACCCAGTCGGTCGTAGAAGCCTTTAACAAGATGGTCAGGGAGCTGGAAAAGCGCCAGGATCAGCTGGTGCAGGCACAAAAGCTCTCTTCTTTAGGGATTCTCACCTCGGGAATCGCCCACCAGCTCAACAACCCGCTCAACAACATCTCCACCTCCTGCCAGATTTTAATGGAGGAAGTCCATAGCGGCGATGGCCAGTACGTCCAAAAACTTCTCAGCAATATTGATCAGGAGGTTGACAGGGCCCGTGATATCGTCAAGGGGCTGCTGGATTTCTCGCGGGAGCGTGACTTCCAGCTCTCCTGGGTGAACGTGGAAAACCTGGTGATCCGCACTATGCGACTGGTGTCCAGCCAGCTCCCTCCGGGAGTGGAGATCGCCAGCGAAGTTCCGGAAGATCTGGACATCTACGTGGATGTTCAGAAACTCCAGGAAGTGCTGCTCAATCTTTTCTTGAATGCTGCCCAGGCCATGCCCGATGGCAATGGGCAAATCAATGTCACCGCGAAAAAAGGCCGCCATGACGTGGAGATCAGAGTGCACGATACCGGCTGTGGCATACTTCCATCTCAACTGCCACATATCTTCGATCCATTCTTCACCACCAAAGAAGTGGGGTATGGAACCGGGCTGGGTCTTTCTGTGGCCCATGGCATTGTTGAACGACACGGGGGCACCTTGGCTGTGAAGAGCGAGCCGGGAAAGGGCAGCGCCTTCACCATCAAGCTCCCCATCACTGGCCAACCTGACTTCGGAGAACAAGGTTCATGAAAGAAGCTAGAATTCTCGTCGTCGATGACGAACAGATTGCCAGGGAGAATCTGGAGCACATTCTCACTAAGGACGGCTACCGTGTCGTCTTGGCGGACAGCGGAATCAGCGCCTTGAAGGAACTGGCCACCAAGGAATTTGACGTGGTTCTCACCGACCTCAAAATGAAACAGGTGGACGGCATGGAAGTGTTGGCCAGAACCAAGGAGCGATATCCAGACACCGAAGTGATTGTGATTACAGCCTACGCCACCGTCGGAACCGCCATTGAAGCAATGCAGAAAGGGGCTTATCACTACATCCCCAAGCCTTACAAAATCGAAGAAGCCAGATTGATCCTCAAGAGAGCGCTGGAGAAAAAGTGGCTCAAGGATGAACTTCGCGACCTCAAGCAAGATTACCGGGCACGGATGGGGACACCGTTTATCGTCGGCAAGAGCCGGAAGATGCAGGAGCTTGTGGAGATGGTGGCCCAGGTCGCCCCGGCCGACTGTAACGTTCTCATCTTTGGAGAAACCGGTACCGGCAAGGAGCTGATCGCCCGGGCAATTCACTACCAGAGCAACCGCACTGACGAACGTTTCCTTG
>Ga0209536_100009378_pt1 | contig 14558 bp, 12 predicted proteins | sample DeeMarSeWOR28_12_FD_187461 | JGI IMG/M metagenome (GOLD analysis project Ga0209536, IMG submission 187461) | Marine sediment microbial communities from White Oak River estuary, North Carolina - WOR-2-8_12 (SPAdes) (version 2) | ecosystem: Environmental > Aquatic > Marine > Intertidal zone >...
CGACACAACTCCCGCACTCGGTATCAGGTACTGGATGGAGGTGATAGCGTTGAAGGGGTTGGGATAGGCTGAGATGTGTGCGAACGCCAGCGGCTGTACACCGTCTGACTCTTCGGAGAGATCGACAAGCAGATCCGGCTCCGCCAGGGCTGTCCAGTTCCGCTCCAAATGAAGGAAGTAGTAGTTGCCTGAGGTATTAGTGATGACGCAGGGATCTCCCCAGAGCCCGGTCGCGAAGGAGAAGGTCCCGCCCTGTCGCCAACTCGCCCCGCCGTCGGTGGAATAGTAGTAACTCTCCTTCGGCCCGTTGGTCGTCGCCATCATCTCCTTCGTGCGCGGGTTGATGACGATGGAAGGTTCATTCGGATAGTTGGGCCGTTCTGAGAAGTAGTCCCCGACGAGGACGTTGGGGTGCTGGCCGGGTGCAGGGGAGGGAAGCAGGCAGAGCAGGAGGACACCTCCTCCCCAGCGTGCGTATCGACGTCTCGCTTCGCGCGGCATAAGACCCTCCTCGGACCGTCAGTACGACGAGTCGGCTACGGAGCACCTGGACGGGAGCTTTCCCCCCTCCTGAGCAGGAGTACTGCCGCGATCCCGAGGATGAGCGCGAGTGCCAGCAGGAGCGCCACCCTCAGGAGGACATAGTCGACGATCTCGTAGACCTCCGATGTTGCCTGGTCGACCTTCGCGTCGGCGTATGCCTCCACCCTCTCCATGGTCCTGAGCGCCAAGCGGTCCACCTCCTCCATGACGATGACCCTCTCCCGGCCCACGATTGTCTCGAGCGTGTTTATGTACTCCTGCAGGTTCCTGATCCTTCCGATAGTGACACCCAGATCGCCTTCCTCCAGATGCCGGGTGAGCTCGTTGATTGCCAGAGTTGTCTCTTCAATCTGCCTCTGGATGCTGTCCATGCGACCATCCCAATCATGTTCTTCCAGAATGTACTCGGCTTGCCAACGGACTTCCCGGGGGAGCTGTTCCGAGTAGATTGGTATCATCCCTGAGATGTCCTCCACATCCCGCGCGATGCGGCCGATGGCTGACCCGATGGAGTAGTCTCTGGACCCAAGTATCCCGCTGAGCGCGTCGACGGCGGATTCTCTCAGATAGAGATCGTTCTGGATCGGAGATTCTCTCAGCGCGCGGGCGACCAGGGAGTCCAGCCGTCTGAAGTCGTGTTCGGACACTGATGCCTGCATCAGGGCCGAGGCTTCCGTGAAGAGCTGGCGACTGGCGCGGACGGCAATTGGCTGAAGCGGACCGAAGTTCTCCTTCCCACCCCCGTGTTCGAAGTAGTCCAGCACCTGTCCGCAGAATATCCAGGCGTCAAACTGTGCTGCCAGGGGGTCAGAGAAGAGAAGTGCTCCGCGGAGCTGTGGCAGCGTATAGATCTTCCAGGTCAGGGCATTCTTTTTGACCGCTGCATCGGAAGTCAGGCGAATGATGCTGTCCGCTGCCACCTCCAGAATGGATGCGGAGCGAGCAGCAAAGTTCTGATTCCGGAGTTGAAGCGTGTAGAGGGACACGTTTACGGAATCCAGTCGCTCGATCAGAGGTGACGTCGTTTGTGTGGTCCCGCAACCGTGGCCGGCAAGCGCCAGAACCCCCGCCGCGAAGAGAAGGGCGAGGAAGGTGGGGATCGGGGAGCGCGGTGTCGTGTTTCTCATCTCTTGAAAACCTCCAGCGGAAGATTGTTCAGATCGTCCTGGGGGTGCTGATCAGGAGGTTGCCACTGCCTGCACCGGCTGCTGGCCGAAGAGCCTGGCGGTCTCTCCCTGGACGAGGACCCAGATGGTGTAGACGGCGAGTGCGGTGCCCAGGGGGAAGTTCAGCAGATCCAGCGCGGAGAGAACCAGGATCAGCATCCGGGCCCAGTTCCTGTACTTCAGAAGACCGAAGCCCCCCAGAATGCCGAGTGCGGAGAGGATGATGAGCGTCCCTCCCAGGAGGAGCCCGATGAGGGGGAGGATCACCAGTGCTTCCTCCTCACCCGAGATGGCCCCGAGTGTCCCGAGCAGAATCAGGAGAAACAGGCCCAGAACGAGTCCCAGGATGCTCCAGCCGATCTGTAGCGCCGCAACGATGGTGATGTGCTTTTCCACGGAAACCTCCTCATTAAGAAAGGGAATGATCTGCAAAAAAGCGAGTCGCGCTGCCTAGAAATAGTAGAGATAGCGAACCTTGAACACGGCTGCGCGGTCAATGACATGCAGTCTGGGGGGGAGTGCCTGTCCAAGCTGATCAGATTCCTCGCTCCGGTCCCGCACCTCGTTGATGGCAAGGTAGATCCAGCTCTTCGGGAGGAAGTTGTAGGAGAAGAGGAGGCCGGCAATGATCTGGTCGATCTTCTCTGTGGAACGGGCCCAGACCAGGTCGACATAGACCCTGATATTCAGGTTGTTCATCGGCGTGAGCGAGAAGAAGGGGCGCGCGTTGTAGGTGACATCTTCGATCCGCCCCTCCGGGTTCCCTTCCACGTACATGTCGTAGGATGTCCCCAGCTCAAGCACGTCGAGGGTGTTCCACTCGAACCGGAGCCAGAGCCAGGCAAACGGGGCCAGGTACTCGCGGGAGAAGTTGTACGTCCGCGCATATCCCCCTCCCATACTGCCGTTCCACTCGGGGGTAATGTTGAACCAGGAGCTGAGGTTGATCTCGTATTCCGTGAACTCGATTCCCTCGTCCTTGCTCTTTGCCCCCGAGAGGTTGATCTCGTATCCCCAGCCGTCTCTCAGCTGCATGTTGAAGCCCAGGACCAGGCCCCTGTCCAGAAAGAGGTCCACGTGTTCGTAGCCCAGGAAGGGGCCGAAGTAGAGGAGCATCTGGCGGATCCAACCCTCCTCCAGGTACCAGACGGGGCCCGTGAGACCCACGAACTCAGCGGTTCCCGTCCAGGGGACGAACCCGACCTGGCTGATGTCGAAGTCCTTTCCGATCGCCCGTCCGCGGGCCAGGTTCAGCCAGTTCTGGCCGAACATCGTGAACCCGGCCGAAGCGGCATAGTCTCCCTTCCCATCCTGGATGGAACGGGCCATCTGGTAGGCGAGCTGCCACTCTGATGTGCGAAATGCACCGTCGATGTCGATGACCCCGTCGAAATGATCGCGGGTCCGCTTTCCCACGAAGAGGAGCCCGACGGAGGAGTTTTCCAGAATGCTCTTCTTGATCCTGGCCGAGCCGAACAGTGCCCTCTGCTCGATCATCGACTCCTCGTCCTCTGTGTACGGCTTCTCGTCGGTGAGCGCCAGAAATCCCCCGTACTCCCAGTCGGAGATTCTGCCGAAAGCCCTGGTGCCGAGCATGAGCGGGACGATGCTCCCGTCCGGAAGGATCTTGCCGATCCTCCTGGAGTAGAAGAGCTCGAGCGGCCTGTAGAATCCCGTATTTCTCTGCCGCCCCGCCGCTATGAATACCTCCTGGCCTTCGGTGAAGAAGGGTCGTCGCTCCTCGAAGTAGTTCTCGAATCGGGAGATGTTGAAGTTGAAGGGGTCCGCCTCTATCTGAGCGAAATCAGGGTTGGCCGTGAGCTGGAACGTCAGCTTCGGGGAGGGGTTATAGAAGAGATCCAGCCCCAGGTCCGGGTCCGTATCGTAGAGGTCCTGGCTGACGTAGGTTGAACGGACGATGCCGACCGGATAGAGCTCCAGATTCAGCCCTGTGGCCGAAGGGTGGAACTCCTGGAAGCGGAGCGTGCCGAATTTGGAGATCCTCATCCCCTCGTTCTCTTCGTATCTGCACCAGTAGAGGTCTTCCTTGGTCGTCGGTATCCATCGGTCGAAGTCGATCCCCCATTCGCCCAGCTCCTTGTCGTAGCGGATCGATCTATAGGGGATCTCCATCTCGACGACGTATCCCCAGTCATAGATCTCCGCGTCGCTGAACCAGACCGCGTCCCAGCTCTCGTCAATGTTGCGGGCGTCGTCCAGCATCCGGCAGTCGGACCGGACACCCGTCGAGGTGACGGCGAACCTATAGGCCGTCTGTCTGTCGTTGAAGGTATCCAGCATGATCGAGACGATATCACCACCCTGCTGGTCATGGAGACCTGTGAAGGTCTGTATGTTCTCTCTCCTGTCGTAGCTGACGATCAGGCAGTAGAGCGCCTCCTCTGTGGTCAGCACTCTGGCGACCGTCCGGCAACTGGGCGGTCGCGCGTAGAAGGGCTGGTGCTGGAAAAAACCGGAGGCCGAATCGGCACCTGCCCATGCCGGCTCCATGACACCGTCGATGCTGATCGGCTCCGGACTCCGCATCAGGCGAAGGATCTTTTCCCCGTTCTGATCTGCACGGACAAGAGCGCTGGAGAGGAGGAGTATGAGGAGTATGCGGCGCATGCCTGGGGTCTGAGATCGCAGAATGCCGATTCTCCGTAGTATGAACGAGACTGATCGCCAAAAGTTGCGGGGAGGTGTCTTGCTATCGAGTCCCGATATGCATAGGTTCGTGGAAAACGATCCGCCTCTGCGAACAATGGAGAACGGGGGTGCCATGAATCAGGCTGAGGTCATCAAGACGCTGAAGGAGATGGGGACCGAGCAGAACCGAAAGGTGTACCGGCGACACGGGGTGAGGGAGAAGATGTTCGGGGTGAGCTACGCCAATCAGAATGCTCTCCGAAAGAAGATAGGCCAGGACCACGATCTTGCCTTGAAGCTCTGGGCCACGGCCAACCACGATGCCATGGTCCTGGCGACGATGATTGCCGACCCGGAGCTGGCGGATGCATCGTTGCTGGAGAAGTGGGCAAAGGATCTGGACAGCTACGTTCTCTCGGACGCGCTCGCAGGCTACACTGCCAAGACCCGTTTCCTACAGAAGAAGATGGAACAGTGGGGAAAATCCAAAGGGGAGTGGATCGGGAGGACCGGCTGGCTTCTCCTGGCGAAGCTTGCCATGCGGGATGAGGATTTTCCCGACTCCTATTTCCAGAAGCACCTCCGGACCATCCAGAGAGAGATCCACACCCGGAAGAACCGTGTCCGTGATGCGATGAACAGCGCTCTCATCGCCATCGGGATACGCAACGCCCGTCTCCAGGTGCTTGCCCTGGCAGCAGCACGGAAGATCGGGAAGGTGGAGGTAGACCACGGCGAGACGGGCTGCAAGACTCCCGATGCCGCCGCCTACATTGCAAAGACCGTCAAGAGGAGGAAGAACTCGTGAGCCACAACTCCTTCTGCGGCGTCGAGAGGTAGTCGGCCCCCCCTTCGGTGACCAGGACCATCTCCTCCACCGTGGCGATGCCGTGTCCTTTCACCGTCAGGCGGGGCTCAATGGTGAAGACCATCCCCTCCTCCAGGGGAAGCGACGGCTTCTTTCCGTACTTCTCCCACGGCGGTCCCAGTATGGCGGTCCCGTCGTGCGCGAAGCGACCCACCTGATGACCCAGCGCGTGCGGGAACTCCTCGTATCCCGCTTCGGTGATCATCTCCCGCGCGACCGCGTCCACTGTACTCCCCTCCACACCCGGACGTATCGCCCTGCGTGAAGCCTCGATCGAAGCGACGATTGTGTCAAACCCCTTCTGGACCTCCGCCGGAGCAGCGGTCTCATCCTTCCCGAGAACGTAGAATGTCCGCTGGAGGTCGGAGCAGTAGCCGTTGACCTTGAGGCCGAAGTCCATGTTCAGGATGTGCCCGGGCCGGACGATCCGCTCCGTCGGTTTGTAGTGGGCGCCGGCCGTGTCGGGACCCGAGAAGACAGAGGGGCACACCTTCGGCTCCCAGGCCAGATTCAGACCCCGCTTCTTCACCTCGCTGCGCATGAACGATGCGATCTGTTCCTCTGTCATGCCGGGCCGTATGTGAGCTCTCACCAGGTCAAAGATCTCCTGGGTGTGGCGAATCGCTCCCCGCATGTTCTGGATTTCCGCACCGGTCTTCCGTTCCCGGAGAGCGGAGACGACCTCCTCGGCGGAACTCAGGCGGTCGGCCAGGTCGATCTCGCTCAGGAGATCCACCATGGTCAGGTACATCCCGTGCGTGAGCCCGTCGCAGACCACGCTGTCCCGCGAGTAGTTGAGGCCGATCCTCCGGGGGGCGAGACGGGTCATGTAGTCCAGAAAAGGTTTTCGCATACCCTCCACGTAGCCGATGACCTCGTTGTAGGCTCCCGTGTCTTCCACCATCTTTCTGTCGTACTGACCCACGATGGCACAGGAGTCGCCGGAGGCGGAGAGGATGATGAGGCTGTCCCAGGTCAGATCAGCGTTGACCAGAAAATCCAGCGCGGGATCCCCGTTGATCGATGTCTCCCTCACGAAGGTGATCCAGCAATCGATGTTGAATTTCCGGAGCAGATCTTGCGCCTGCCCCACCTTCTCCTTGATGAGCGACTGTTGTTCCATGATACCTCTCTTTGATGAACTACAGGATAAAACCGTCCTTGAGCGGATCGGCAGGGTCGATCCAGAAATCTGACCGGCCGGTAATGTGTGCGGACCCCTCCACCTCGGGGACCACGGCGGAATATGGTCCTACCCGCGTCGTCTCCACCACGCGCCCCGTGAAGCGGGTGCCGATGATGCTCTCTACGATCAACGGCTCCTCCAGGCCGATCTCTCCCCGCGCGTGGTGAATGGCCAGTCTCCCGCTCACGCCCGTGCCGGTGGGTGAGCGATCGAGCTGCCCGTCAGCGAAGACGCAGGCGTTCCTGCTACCTGCGTCTCTCCCCTCGGGCGGCGCGAAAAAAATCGTCCCGTAGAGAAAACCGAGATCTTCTTCATCCGGGTGTCGGATCTCTCCCTTCTCCATGATCGCCCGCTTGATGGCCATCCCTTTCTCCAGAAGGGAGGCAGACTCTTCTTCCACGCATCGGGCCCCGATCTGCTCGGCCGCGACATAGGCGTAGAAGGCCCCTCCGAAGGCCAGGTCATACTCGATCGGCCCGAGCCCGGGCACGTCAACCTCCTGGTCCAGAGCCAGGACGAAGGAGGGGACATTCCGGAAGGCGACGGAGCGGGCTCTTCCTCCTTGAACCCGTACGCGGGCGGCAACCGGACCGGCGGGCGTGTCGATGGTGATCTTCGTCTCAGGCTCGTGCACCTCTACAGCGCCTGTCTCCACGGCAACCGTCGCCACGGCGATGATCCCGTGGCCGCACATGGTGCTGTATCCCTCGTTGTGCATGAAGAGGAGACCGAAGTCGGCCTCCGTCGAGACCGGCCCGGTGATGATGCAGCCGTACATCTGGCGGTGTCCGCGGGGCTCCCGCATGAGGGCTTTCCTGAAGCTCTCCAGCTCGTCCTTCAGGTGGCGGCGTTGGTCCAGCATGGTCCCTCCGGGCAGGGGAGGGAGGCCGGCCGTGACGATCCTGAGCGGCTCGCCCGCTGCGTGCGTGTCCAGGACAGAGAGCCTGGTCCATTCCGAAGGAGGCCTCCAGGCGCGGAGGCGATCGAGGAGTGAGGGGAGTCGCCTGTTCATGTGGCAGTCCTAACGGAACCGGTCGGGGGAGAGTGCCGTCAGCTCTATCTCTGTCTCCCGGCCCGTGACAAGGTCGGCAACGAGGTTGCCAGTTACCGGAGCCATCGTTATGCCGAGCATGGCGTGGCCCGTTGCCGCGAGAAGATTGTCATAGTCTCTGAATCTCCCGATGTAGGGGAGACCGTCGGGCGTGCATGGCCTCAAGCCCGCCCAGAGCTCCACCTCCCGCTCCGGAGGGAGCCCGATGCCGGCAATGTAGCGGGGCACCGCCTTGAGTATGGCATCTACCCGGCGACGGTTGATCGTGAGATCATAGCCTGCCAGCTCCATCGTACCGGCGAACCGGATCTTCTGCGGAAAGGGGGTGACCGCGACGTGGTGCTCGGTGAGTATCAGCGGGATGGTCAGTTCGTGTGAGGGGTTGCTGACCGTGGCGCTGTACCCCTTTCCCGGCTGGAGGGGGAGCCTCAGGTCGAGGTCCCGCAGCAGCGTCGGCGACCAGGCGCCGCCGGCGAGCACGAAATGGTCCGCCTCACAGAGGCCGTCGGTCGTTCGAACACCGGTGATCCTCTGGCCCGCATGTTCGAATCCGACGACCGCGGAGGTCGCTCTGATGGCCGCCCCTTCTTTCTCTACCAGTCTGGTCATCTGCTCCATGAAGAGGGAGGGTGAGAGGTGCGCATCGCCCGGGTAGTAGACACCTCCCGTGGCCCTGAAGGTGATCCCCGGCTCCAGCTTCCGGAGTCCCGCCCCCTCCAGGAGCTCCGCTTCGACTCCGATCTCCCGGGCGAGCGTCGCTTCTTCCAGGCAGGATGCACGGCCCCGCTCGGTTCTGAACAGCATCAGGAGTCCCCGACGCCTCAGACCGAAATCCATCCCCTCGGCCTCCTCCAGCTCCCGGAAACGGGTCAGCCCACCCTGGCAGAGGTCCCGGAGGATTGTGGCCGAACGGCGGACATGTTCCCTGGTGGCAGAACGGTGGAACTTCCAGACCCAGGAGAGGAGGGAGGCTTCCAGCCTCAGTTTGACGTAGAAGGGGCTCTCCGGATCCAGCATCCACTGGAGCCCCTTCCTCATGACACCCGGAGCCGCCAGCGGGATGATATGGCTCGGGACAACCAGCCCGGCGTTCTGGACGGAACAGCCCTCGAGCTCGCCGCCGCGATCCAGCACCATCGTCTCGATACCCTCTCGTCTGAGGTAGTGCGCTGCGGAGAGTCCCACGGCTCCCGCACCGATCACGATGACTTCTGCCGAACCGTTCATCGGCTACTGCTGCCTAGATGACCTGAAACCCTCGGGCATAGGGGTCCTCTTGGTCGATGAAGATGGTGTTGTATCCGGTGATACGCGCCCACCCCTCGATGCTGGGGATGATGGCCTCCTTCTCTCCGACCCTCGTAACGGCCTCCACGCGACCTCGAAAGGTACTCCCGATAATGCTCTCGTGGACGAACGTCTCACCTTGCGTGAGCTTCCCTGCCGCAAACAGCTGTGCCATGCGTGCCGAGGTTCCTGTTCCGCAGGGGGAGCGATCGATGGCCTTCTCCCCGTAGAAGACGGCATTGCGTCCGTCCGATCCGGACTTCTTTGGGGTTCCCGTCCACTGGATATGGCTCACCCCCCTGATCGTCGGATCCTCCGGATGGACGAACTCTCTTTGTTCATTGATACTGCTCCGCACAAGAGGACTGTATCGCAGAATGTCGGCGGGGGTGAGCGCGTCCAGGTCCGGGTAGTTCTCCTGCGGGTCGATGATGGCGTAGAAATTGCCGCCGTAGGCCACATCCACCGTCAGGTTCCCCAGGTCAGGGCACTCCACGCTTATCCCGCTGGAATGCAGGAAGGCGGGGACGTTCAGAAACTGGACCGCCGTGACCTTCTTGCCTTCGAGCCTGTAGCGGGCCTCCACGATACCGGCGGGGACTTCCAGCCGGAGGATGCCGGGTCTTCTGGGTCTGACGAGTCCCTCTTCCAGGACGACCGTGACCGTGCCGATTGTCCCGTGGCCGCACATCGGAAGACACCCGCTGGTTTCAATGAAGAGAACTCCCGTGTCGGTATCCTCGCGGCTGGGGGGGTAGAGGATGCTGCCGGACATCATGTCATGGCCCCGGGGTTCGAACATCAGGCCGGTCCGGATCCAGTCGTACTCGGCCATGAACTGCTGGCGGCGTTCGCTCATGGTCGGTCCCCCCAGGTGCGGGCCTCCTCCAGCAACTACCCGGACGGGATTCCCGCAGGTGTGGGCGTCTATGCAGAAGAATGTGTGACGTTTCATTGTGCGTGCCGGCAGGCTCTTCAGAGCGTCAGACCTCTATGGTCTTCCGCGTGAACTCTTCCAGGTAGTCGATGATATCGTCTGAGGCGTTGGCCGCGGCTGATTCGTTTCCCCGCGCCACAGCCGTGATGAGATTGGTGTGCAGTTTGGCCGTGCGCGCGACATCACGGTCGTGCCTGTAGGTGTACCAGAGACGCCGGCAGTGGACGTGAAGGGGCGCCGATGCGTGGGCTGCGAACGGGTTCTGGGCCGCCTCTTCGAGTATCCGGTCGAGATCATGGTCTGCACGCATGAACTCGCTCATGTCGTTTCTCGTTGCCGCCTTGCGCATGGCGGCGGAGCACTGCTGCAGTGCCTGCCGCTGCTGGCGGGTTGCCTTTCGGGCAGCACTCGTTGTGATGAGGCGATCGAGAACACGCCGGGTGTGGAGAACCGCGAAGTACTGGGTCAGGTTCAGCTGGTTGATGAGTATGCCGCGCCGGGGGAGGGGAGTTACCAGGCCCTGGGATGCCAGGCGCTGGAGCGCCTCACGGGTCGGGGTTCTCCCTATCTCGATCATCCGGATCAGGTCCGCCTCCGTGACAACGCTTCCCGGCTGCAGCTGGAGCGTCACGATGAGCTCCTCCAGCCTCTTGTAGGCCTGATCCGAGAGTTTCGTCTTCCCCATGAGCCGGTCTTGTACAGGCATGATCTCCCCTGATGAAGATTGTCAAAAAAACTCCTGGCTCCCCCGGAGGTCCCCTCTCACGGGGACACGTAGCAAGTTTTCACCGTTGTGTAGAATTCCACCGCATACCGCCCCTGTTCCCGCGTGCCGTAGCTGGATCCCTTGCTGCCGCCAAACGGGACGTGATAGTCAACCCCTGCGGTGGGAAGGTTCACCATGACCATCCCGGCCTCCGCATGGAGCTTGAAGTGGGTGGCATGCTTGAGCGATCTGGTGCAGATGCCGGCCGAGAGTCCGAACTCGGTGTCGTTTGCCACCGCAAGGGCCTCGTCATAGTCCCTGACACGGATGACCGTGGCGACGGGTCCAAACACCTCTTCGCGGTTGATACGCATGTCGTTCCGGGTCTCCGTCAGGAGTGCCGGCGCCATGTAGAAGCCGTTCTTCTCCCGCCTCAGGCGCTCCCCCCCGTATGCGAGCGTTCCTCCCTCCTTGACCCCGATTTCCACATAGGCCAGGTCCTTTTCCAGCTGAGAGAGGTCGATGACGGGGCCGATATCCGTCCCGGGACTCAGGGCATGGTCAACCGTGAGGCTCCCCAGACGCTCGACCATCGCCTGGACGAACCGATCGTGGATCCTCTCGGTCACGATCAACCTGCTGGAGGCGGTACAGCGTTGACCGGTTGAGAAGTAGGCGCCGTTCACGGCGGCATTGACAGCGGTCTTCACGTCGGCGTCATCCAGAACGACGAGCGGGTTCTTTCCCCCCATCTCCAGCTGGATCCTGGCCATCCGCTTCGCGCATGCCCCGGCGATGTGCCGTCCCGTCTCGACCGACCCGGTGAAACTGATGCCTGAGACCGCACGATGGTTGATGATCGTCTCGCCCACTACTCTGCCGCGGCCCATGGTGAGGTTGAACGCTCCCGCGGGCAGGCCCGCGCGTGAGAGGATCTCCGCGACCGCCCAGGAGGAGGCCGGGGCCAGATCGGCGGGTTTGAAGACGACACAGTTGCCGAACGCAAGCGCGGGGGCGATCTTCCAGGCCGGGATAGCAATGGGGAAGTTCCAGGGGGTGATAATACCGACGACCCCCAGCCCCTGACGGATGACGTCGACCTCAATGCCCGGCCGCACGGAGGCCTGATGCTCGCCGCTCAACCGGAGCGCCTCCCCGGCAAACCATTTGAAGATGTGGCCGGCCCGGGTCACCTCTGCGATCCCCTCGGGGAGCGTCTTGCCCTCCTCCCGGGAGAGGAGCATCCCGAGCTCCTCCTTCCGTTTCAGGATCTCGGACCCCGTGAAGTCGAGCGCGTTGAATCGCTCCTGGGGCGTACTCCGGGCCCAGGCCGATGTTGCCGACGCGGCTGCCTCGACGGCGTGCCTGGTGAGATCCTCGTCCGCCTGTCCGAAGATGCCGACAATGTCGGTGGTGTCGGAGGGGCTCGTGTCGCTGATCTCACCTGGCGAGTCCACCCAGGTTCCCCCGACGTAGTTACTGTACTTGCGTGGTTCGCTCATGGTTTCACCTCCGGCCGTCGTTCCAGCGCCCCTCGCACGATACCCTCTATACGGGTTCGCTCTTCCCCCTCCAGGGGAAGGCGGGGCGGTCGCACATGCTCTGTCCCCAGTCCAACGATCTGCCCAGCCAGTTTGATGTACTGCACGAACTTGGTGGAGGTGTCCAGATGGAGGAGGGGCATGAACCAGCGGTAGAGTTCTCTGGCCTCATCCAGCCGACCCTGACGGAACAGCTCGAAGAGTGCGACACTCTCCCTGGGGAATGCGCAGGCCAGACCAGCGACCCAGCCGACCGCTCCCAGAAGGAAGCTCTCCAGCGCAACGTCATCCACGCCGACGAAGATCCGGTAGCGCTCCCCGAGCAGATTCCGTATGTCGGTGATTCTCCGGGGATCACCCGACGACTCTTTGATCGCGACGAACTTCTGCTCCACGGCCAGTTCGCGGAACATCTCCGGGGTGATATCCACCCGGTATGCCACCGGGTTGTTGTAGATCATGATGGGGATCGAGGAAACTTTTCCGACAGCCTGCAGATGACGGAGGGTCTCCCGTCCGTCTGACTGGTACTGCATGGGAGGGAGGAGCATGAGCCCGGTCGCGCCCTGCCTCTCCGCCTCCCGGGCGAAGCTGGAGGCCCGCTCCGTAGTGGTCTCCGCCACCCCTGCAAGGAGAGGGACCCTCCCCTGGACCGCCTCTGCGGCGCAGGCCAGGACCTCCACCTTCTCCTGGTGGGAGAGGACTCCGTTTTCTCCCAGAGAGCCGAGGGCGACAATGCCGTGGACCCCGGCATCGAGCAGAGACCGGACCTGTTTCTTGATCGTCTGGTGGTCAAGTCGTCCGTCGGGTGTGAAAGCGGTGGTGATTGCCGGGAAGACCCCGGACCATGGCTCTGCCATCGGGGAGCTTGATCTTCTCTCTGATGATATGCACGTAATATATCACAACGCCATCGGGAGGTCAAGGGAAAAGTCACCGGAGGTGACCCGAGTGGGGCCTGGATCACACATGGGAGGGCAAAAGTTCTTACCTTGGGGCAGCGCCGCGGGGGGTGCGCGGCGCAATTGGTCGATCATGTCCCGCATAAGGAGAGTTCAATGAGAGATATCCCCCAGAGGTTCACAGATTTCATCGAGGGCTACCCCGAGATCGCCCGTGCCTACGAGCAGCTGGGGGCCGCCTGCCACCTCGCCGGCCCAATAGCAAAGAAAGAACGGGCCCTGCTCAAGCTGGGCATCTCGATGGGAGCATGGATGGAAGGGGCGGTGCATTCGCACGTGCGGAAGTCGCTGGAGGCGGGAGCGACCCCCGAGGAGATCAGGCATGTTGCGCTTCTGGCGCTGCCGACGCTCGGGTTTCCGGCCACGATGGCTGTGCTGACATGGGTGGAGGATATCCTTCCGACCGAGAGGCAGAAGCCGCAGCGGAGGTCAAAGCCGAAGAAGAGGAAGAGATAGCATCCTGCCGGGTCGGAGAATCAGAAGACCGCATCGGCGCCGACGAGAAGATGCCGGCCTGGCTGGGGGAATCCGTACTCTGTCTGGTAGGCGGAGTCGGTGGCGTTGTTGAGACGTGCAAAGATCTCTACTGCTGATCCGATCCTGAAAGCACCCCGGACGTTCAAGAGCCAGTAGTCCGGAAGGCTCTGCCAGTTGCCTGTCTCCTGGTCTCTGCTCTGCTGGGGTCCTGTGTAGGAGAGCTCCAGGGCCAGGTGAAAGACCTCCCACCCGCTGACCGAGACCAGCGAGTGCAAGACGTGGCGCGGCCGGTGCTCCAGATGGGGCGAGGCCGCGCCCGCTGTCCGGTTCTCCGCATGCAGGTAGGTGTAGTTGACCGAGACACTACGGTCCGCCCCGCTCATCTGAGCTTCCAGCTCAATCCCCCTGAAGAGAGCCCTCCCGGTATTCTGAAACTGAGATGTTCCGTCGCCCAGCGGGACGCTCTGCACGATATGTCTCACCTCATTCCGGAACAGCGCGAGCGAGGTCCGGCTTGCACCGTTGGGTCTCCAGGTGAGGCCCAGCTCCAGGTTCCACCCCTGTTCCGGGGCGAGGGAAGGGTTGGCCAGATATCGCCCCAGTCTCTCCGAGTAGAGCTCCTTCAGCGTGGGGAACCGGGATTTCCAGGCGGAGTTCGCGTGCAATCGGAGCTGGTCCGCGGCGTTCCAGCTCATCCCGAGGAACCCTCCCCACTGACCCTCAGAGGACCTGAGTTCCGGATCACCGGTGGCGCGTGGCCGGAGGATGTCGTGGCTCAGTCCAACGACACCCAGAAGGCGCTCCGCAACGGGGAGCTCCTGTTCCAGCCCCAGCGTTATGATGCCGGCCTCGAAGCGGTTGAACCCCTCTCCGCGGCTTGGCTCTTCACGGTGGACATCGCGCTTGAAGAGAAGGGCGAGTTTCGCCGGCGGGAGGAAGGAGAGTCTGAAGGTGCCCGTGAGTGAACCTCCGTACGAGTAGTCGTCGTATGTTGAGGAGAAGGCATGGGGCCTCGTCTGGCTGCTGAACGTGGAGTCGTCATACGCATCCAGGATGTTGGCGGAGGTTTCATAGAAGAGGCTTCCCTTCAGCAGAACGGCCCGGCCGATGGAAGATTCGTGAAGGAGGTGGAGGATCGATTTTCGCCAGTCGGTGTATCTCCAGTAGCGGGGGCGGGAGGCGTAT